>Ga0265297_10001036_pt1 | contig 69484 bp, 50 predicted proteins | sample Munlanlwell13791_FD_192502 | JGI IMG/M metagenome (GOLD analysis project Ga0265297, IMG submission 192502) | Leachate microbial communities from a municipal landfill in Southern Ontario, Canada - Leachate well 137-91 | ecosystem: Engineered > Solid waste > Landfill > Unclassified | place... | reverse complement strand
CCGCGACCGATGCCCGGAGTTCAAGCCTGGGCAGGAGTGTGTATTCCAGAAGGGCGGCCCGAAGGTTGGGACAGGCTCGGAGATTCGGCAGGCCATCCTCGACCTCCTCGCGCTCCAAATCCAGCGCATCAATCAGGCGCGGAATATAGAGAACCTCGATGGTGGCTATCCCGACGGCTCCCTCAGCGCAGAGATGGATAGATTCCTGGAGATGGTCCGCACACTGCGCGAGATTTCAGACCAACGCGACAAGCTAGAAGTGCGAGCTACCGGGAAAGGCATCATCTCCCAGATATTCGGAGACATACTCCATAGGAAATGATGCCCGGCGATATCCTACCAGCCTAGGGCATCGAGGAATGGCATGCTCCGGTATACCAGGCGACGATATGCCTTGGCTTCCTCGGAGTCCCACCGGAGTTCCTTCCAGTAGAGATATTCAAAGGCCGCTTCGAATGGAGGCCAATTGGATTTCGACGTGGAAGTGCCGCCTTTCTTGGCGCGCACCCGGGGAACCATACGGAGCATCGGTCTCACGGCTCTTGTCTCCCACCATTTTCGGAGAGATTCCCGGACATCGCTTGAGTCATGGAGCGGATGGATGCCACACCCCAATAGATGGAGCCATCGCGCCATCCAGAGCCATCTATCTCCACGAGTCGCTAGGAGGTCCAGGTAAGGGAGCAGGGCCGCGCACCAATAGTGTCGTGCGTGTGATTGAAGCGGTTTCCCTGGTCGGGGTCGAGTCCGGGCCTGCCGTTGCGCAAAGGCACGAATGAAGTTGGCGGAAATCAATACATTGGCGTACTGCCTATTATCCTCATGCGCCAGGGAATCCAAAGAGGGTTTATGCAAGGCCTCGCAGAGGCGCTCGGACAACCGGCGGACTTCAGCCCATTCATCATGCGACACCACGGACGGTCCGCTGGAAGATAGCCCCGCATAGCGTTCCCACAAGTACTGAAGGAATCGTTCATCTCCACCTAGAGTCTCCCGGAAGTCCTCCACCACCCCACACGCGCATCCCTTGGCGAGCAGTTCTTTCCAGGGCCCAAGCTCAGGAGGCGGAACAAATTTCTTCTTTTTGGGGCTCATTTGTTTCCGGGGCAATCTGCCTCCGGCCAGTATACTTATCCTCATCATGAGGAGGCAAAAACATGAGCACGGAAATCATCACGACAGGCGAGGCGTGCAGGCGGCTTGGAATCCCAATCCACAAGTTCTGCTACCTTGAGCAGCGGGGCCTGATTCCTCGCGCACAGCGCACTTCATCAGGGAAGCGTATATTCACGGACCGCGACGTATCGCGACTCCGCACATACCTGGCCGCATCCTCACGCCACAAACAGGAGAAGCAAGATGTTCTCTGAGGATGGGCCGCCGCCAGAAGCAGAAGTCCGCTCCACAACCCCGGAGCAGAAGAGCAGATTCTGCCGGGTCCCGGGCTATATCATCACGGAGGGGCTACTGGCAAAGCTCTCTCTATCAGAGGCTACGCTATTCATAGCGCTATGCTACTACGCGAATAGGAAGCATGGGTTCCGAGCATGGCCAAGCCTTCAAACACTGGTACGAGCGACTGGGCTAAACCGCGAAACCATTCGTTTGGCACGCCATGCGCTACGGAAACATGGGCTCATATCGTTTCGCCGAGTCCCCGCGCGTCATGGTGGCCTCTATACATGCGCCTGGATTGCGGCTGAATCCCCCGGCGTTTTCTCTGATGACGCAACGACCTTCAGGGGATTTGAAGGATGAAGAGGCTCGCCCAGGATTTCCGGGCACAGTTCCCGGGAATCCGAGACACCCTACCCAGAAATCCTTGGAGAACCTTCCAGGTTTTCTGGATTGGAATCTCCAATAATTCTGGAATTCACCCACCAGGATTTCCGGGTAGGTCCTCGACGAGAGAAAGGCTCAATTCATGGCCTGAACAGATTACAGAACAGAAGGAGTTCAACAGTTCATACAAACAGAGATTCTTGAAAGAAGCTGGCCTCGGTAAACTCGGCCAGCCCAATCCAAAAGACTCTGATGAGTCATTTCTGAGGGCGCTTCATCCCCAGGGAGCCACCAGGGAGATGGCCACAGGCCACACAGGGCAAGGGGCCGGGAAGTCCCCTAGACGCTCCCTACATACCCACCATAAAACCGATTCAACGAGGTGGCGGCGATGGCGCTGAGGCAGTTCCGCCACCTTCTGGGACCAGGGGCGCTACACAGGCGGGTAAAGGACCGCGTTTACCGCGCCAGGATAGCGGGCCGCAAGTGGTGGAAATAACCATGGAACCACGCCCCGAAGCGTTCCCTGGCAAGCGCCTCCTGACCACGCAGGAGATGGCCCGGTATATCGGGACCACGAAAGCCACCATCTACACCATGAGATGCCTCCAGAAGATTCCGCCCTCCTGCGTTGTGCATCTTGGGCGGGCCATCCGTTTTGACATCACGGAAGTGGACAAGTGGTTGGACTCAAAAAGGGAACTCCGTCCGACGGAGAACTCCTGGACAAGACCTGACGGACTGAAATAGACCATCGAGGAGGATGGAAATGGGGAAAACGTATCGTCGCGTATGGAAGGAGTACATCTTCTATCGGTATAAAGGCCGCCGCTACAAACTATCAATAAGCGCGAGGAAGATTCTATTAGAGAAGGCGCTTTCACGTGGCTGGGCTCCATTAGAGACCTTCATTCTACGGGAGCCACTGGACAGACCCTGACCAACTGAAATAAAACACTGAGGGGCAGGACGATGGGAACCGTATTCCGACGAGGCGACACGTGGTATATCTTCTACCGGGCCAATGGCCGAAGGTACCGGCAGGCCATCGGGCCGAAAAAGTCCATGGCCGAGAAGGTGCTCGCCAGCAAGGTGGTCGCCATCTTCGAGGGCCGCTTCTTCCCGGACAAGAAGGCCCCGTCCATGTCTATGCGCGAGTTCCTCAAGAAGTATTGGGACCTCCACGCCCGCAACAGGAAGAGCACTCTTATGTACTACATACGCGCCCTTGAAAAGGAGTTCGGCGACTACCGGCTCGACGAGATAACGGTCCCGATTATTCGCAAGTACCTCAACATCGTCCGCGAGCGGGCCAGCATCGCCACGGCGAACCGCCACCACACGACCATGCAGTCCATCTTCAGCCGCGCCAAAGAGTGGGGCGACTTCTCGGGCGATAACCCCTTCAGTCACATCAAGAAGGAGCGGGAGCCCGCGCACAGGCTCCGCTACCTGGAGAAGGACGAGATTCCGCGTCTACTGGAAGCCTGCGAGCCTCGCATACGCCCCGTGGTTCTCTGCGCCATCCACACAGGCATGCGCCGAGGAGAAATCCTCGGCCTCGCCTGGGAGAACCTCGACCTCCAACGGGGCATCATCTACGTCCTCCAGAGCAAGAGCGGCAAGCCCCGCGAGATTCCGATTACGCCGGTCCTACGTGAGGCCCTGCTTACTCTCGGGCCGAAGCCCTCCGGCAAGGTCTTTGACGTGCCCGAGATAACCCTACGCCGCTCCTACATCCGGGCCATGTGCAAGGCGGGGCTCGCCCATGCCCGCTTCCACGACTTACGCCACACCTTCGCCTCGCACTTCATCATGAAGACCCAAGACCTACCCGCCCTACAACGGCTCTTGGGCCATTCGACCCCGCTCATGACGCAACGGTACGCACACCTGAGCCACGGGCATCAGGTTTGGAACATGGCCCTCTTCCAGACTGCCGTAGCGGCCGAGGCAGCGACGCCAGAGCCCGTCCAGACCTCACCGCAGGCCTCCCAGGCACCTCTCCAGGCAGCATGAGGCCCTAAACTGCTAAAATCATATTCTAGGGCCGTTAGCTCAGCGGAAGAGCGCCTGCTTTACACGCAGGATGCCGGGGGTTCGAATCCCTCACGGCCCAAGTTTTTATGTCAGATACTGCGCAGACCATTTGGACCGCACTCGTCACTAGCGTTGGCGGGACGGGCGCACTCCTGGCAGTCGCATTCTTCGCAGGCAAGAAGTGGCTCTCCACTCGAATTGAGGAATCCGTAAAGCTGGAGTGCTCGAAGGAGCTAGAGAAATATAAGGTTGACCTCCAGGAGCAAGTGAAGGGCACAACCGCCGAGGCAGAAAGCGACAAAAAACTATTCCAGGAACTCCTCAAGACCCTCCCTTCCTTGGGCGTCATCGAGTTTCTGCGACAGTATCCCCTCGGAGCGGCGTTCACATCGAAGTGGATTGAGCCACTGCGTGAATACGAGAGCACTTGGCACGTTCCCGAAAAACACTTCCTGGACGTCGAGCTCAAATCACAGCAACAGGCCCTCTACAAAGCTATCGCAGCACTCACCACACTCATCTCAAAGTACTGCTATGCGAGCGATAGGAACCCCGATAGGATGTCCATTTCGTTCGGTGGCGAAAAGGACCCCGTGAAGCTCGAAGCTATCGGCAAGGAACTCGACACAGCAGCAATCCTCGTCGTTGAGCAGCACGATAAGCTGGTTGAACTCGCGCGGAAGAAGCTGAAATGCTAAGCGAGCCGGATACTGTCCCCAAAATATCCCCACAGCGAGAACTGCTCACCCGACCCTTTGCAGAAAAGGCATTGCCTTTATATGATTTCTCTAGGCTGGGCTGAGGGCTAGGACTCGACCCTTACACGCGGTAGGTCGGGGGTTCGAATCCCTCACGGCCCACACCGATCCATGACGCGCTACGACACCCTCATCAAGAACGGGACCATCCTCAACGCGTCGAACTCGTTCAAGGGAGACGTCGCGGTCCAGGGCGAGACCATCGCGGGCGTCGGCGACATCAAGGGGGAAGCCGCCACGGTCATCGACGCCAAGGGCTGCTTCGTCATGCCCGGAGGCGTGGACGTCCACACGCATCTTGACATGCCCTTGGGCGACATCACCACGGCCGACGACTTCGCCGCGGGCACGCTCGCGGCCGCGCTCGGCGGGACCACCACGATCGTGGATTACGCGGCCCAGACCAAAGGCCAAAGCCTTCTCAAGGGCTTGGAGGAGTGGCATAAGAAGGCCGACGGCAAGGCGGTCACGGACTACGGCTTCCACATGACGCTCGCCGAGTTCACGGACGGCACCGGGCCGGAGATGGACCGGCTCGTCCAGGAGGGCGTCACCACCTTCAAGGTCTTCATGGCCTACCCCGGCCGCTTCATGCTGGGCGACGGCGACATCTTCCGCGTCATGCTCCGAGCCAAGGAGAACGGCGGCATGGCGCTCGTGCACGCGGAGAACGGGCCCGTCATCGACGAGCTCGTAAGAAGAGCTCTGGCGGAAGGGAACACCAAGCCCAAGCACCACGCCCTCACCCGTCCCATGGAGGCGGAGGCGGAGGCCGTGCACCGCGCCTTGGCTCTCGGAGCCATGGCCAAGGCGCCGGTCTACATCGTGCACCTCTCCGCAGCGCTCTCGCTCGAGCACGTGCGCCGAGCCCGTGAAGCCGGGCAGAATGCGTTCGCCGAGACCTGCCCGCAGTATCTATTCTTGTCCGACGAAGCCTACGACGGACCCGACGCGGAAGCCTTCATCATGTCCCCGCCCCTGAGGCCCAGGGGGAACGAAAGGAAGCTCTGGGAAGGGCTCAAGAAGGGCTGGATCCAGACCGTGGCCACGGACCACTGCTCCTTCACTCTCGAGCAGAAGAAGGGCAAGCCGGACTTCACCAAGATCCCCGGAGGCGTCGCGGGCGTCGGAGCCAGGGTCCCGCTCCTGTGGGACGCGGCCGCTCGGGGGAAGCTCACGCGCAACCGCTTCGTGGACCTCGTGTCCACCACCCCGGCCAAGCTCTTCGGCCTCTACCCGCGCAAGGGGATCATCAGCAGGGGCTCGGACGCGGACCTGGTCATCATCGACCCGAAGAAGAAGCAGGTCCTCTCGGGCCGCCCGTACGGAGGAAGGGAGCTCCGCGGCGCGGTGAAGGAAGTGCTGATCCGGGGAAGGCGCGTACTGGTCCCGAACCCTCCGAAGGGAGTCTTTCTGAAGCGTCAGCCGAACTTGTAGTGCTTCTTGACGGCCCGCTTCACCTTCCACACGCAGTCCAGGCCTTCGGGGAACACCACGAGGTCGCCCTTGCCGAACGCGACCGACTTCCCCGCCGCCTCGACCGTGACCTCGCCCTCGAGAAGGTAGCACGTCTCCGAGTCGGAGTAGTGCCAGGGGAACTCCGAGGGCTCCTTGGTCCACACGGGCCACGAGCGCACGCCGAGAGACTTCAGCCTCGCCTCGTCCGGCTTCTCGATCTTGATCTCAGCCATAGCGGGCATTATATCCAAAACATAGGCCTTGACGCCGCGCTGTTTGGAGTTTATATTTGGGGAAGGGAGCACCATGATGGCAAAGCGCAAGACACCCGGCAGGGCTGTGAAGGCGGCGCCGACCAAGGCCAAGCCCCGGACCAAGACGAACGGGGATTCGGACGGCGACGGCGCGGTGGACATGGCCGCGGTCCAGAAGATATTCGAAGACGCCGGCATGGGCGAGAAGACCGGCGCGGGGCTGAAGTACGTGGACGTGGAGTGCCCCTACTGCGGCGAGGAGTTCGAGGTGCGCGTGGACGCCAACGAAGAGACGTTCGATATGGTGGAGGAATGCCGGGGCTGCTCCAAGATGGTTTCTTTTTCCGTCACGGTCGAGGACGGAGAGGTGTCCGTATCCGCCTATCAAACCTGATTCGCGGTACTGCTATTTCGCGTAGCGGAGCTCCGTGATCTCGAAGCGCGTGTCCAGCTTGACGCGTTTGCCCGCGCGCTTGAGGGCGCGGCGGATGTGGCTGGGGCGCAGGCTCTTGCCCTTGGCCACCGTGAACCAGAGTATCCCTTCCTCGAAGTCGAATGAGGCGGATTCCATCCCCTTGAGAGCCTTCAGGTTCTCCACGATGGCCCGGGTGCACGCGTTGCACAGGACGCCGGAGACCACGGCGCGGTAGCGCCCTTCCGGGACGGCCTTGAGCTCGTCGAGCCGGTAGGCGGGCTGCACATCCGCGCTCGGGGAGTGCGCGGGCGCGCCGCCGGTCAGGGTGAGCGCGCCCCCTCCTCCCGACGGTCCAGGTCCGGCGGCGGAGCAGGCGCACAGGGCCAAGCATGCGAACAGCGCTGCGGAGTTCGGATTCTTCATTCTGAGAGGCTAGGTTACCATATTCGCCCGCGGCGATGCGTGACTTTTGTCGCGTCCGGTTGACATATTCGACAAGTTCCTGTAAACTTGGTCATCATTAAGGTCTAGACGTACACTCGCGCGAATATAGATGAAAAAAGAGACTTGGTGGGCCAACGCCATCATCGGCCTGCTCCTGACGGGATACGTGCTCGCTTCCTACACGTTCCAGTTCGGGTTCCTGGAGATGATCGAGCTGAAGACCTTCGACCTCCGGGCGCAGCTCCGCACGAACCTCGACCCGACGGCCGATATCGCGATCGTGGCCATCGACGACGAGTCGATCGAGCGCCTGGGCCGCTGGCCCTGGTCGCGGACCGTGGTGGCCGACCTGCTGCGCAAGCTCGAGGCGGCCGGCCCCAGGGTCGTCGGGCTCAACGTGCTCTACACCGAGCCGGAGCGCAACCCCGCCCTCGCCGAGCTCGATGTCCTCGAGCAGAACTACGCCGCCATGCTCGCCCAGAAGCGGCTCGTGGAGCGGGGAGTCTCCTTCGCGAACCAGTTTTCCTCCGCCGCGGCGCGGCTCGACGCGGACTCGCACCTCCTGGCCGCCCTGCGCGAGAACACGAACATCGTGCTGCCCATGTTCTTCCAGAACTTCGACGTCACCGGCGGGCGTCCGCCCGAGCTTCCCGCCGCGGTCTCCAGCTTCACTTTGACCGCCCGGCTGCGGGCCGACGGTCCGAGGCCCGTGGAGGCGAGCAAGGCCTCCACTCCGATCGTGCCTTTCGTCGAGGCCAGCGCCGGGTTGGGGCATGTGAACGTGATCCCGGACCTCGACGGCACGGTGCGCCGCGAGACCCCGGCCATACGCTACGGGGGCGGGTTCTACCCCTCCTATTCCCTGGCCCTGGTGGCACGCTACCTGGGACTCAGGAACGACGAGGTGAAGGTGGCGCCGGGAGAGTCCGTGCAGCTGGGCAACACGACGATCCCGCTCGACGAGAGCCAGTCCATGCTGGTGACCTACAACGGGGGAGCCGAGACCTTCCGCTACTACAAGTGCTACGAGGTGATCGAGGGCAAGGTCCCGGCCGAGGTGTTCAAGGACAAGATGGTGCTGGTGGGCCCCTCGGCCGCGGGCATCGGGACGCTGTACGTGACCCCGGTGGCCCGTTCGCTGCCGTCCATCGAGTACGCGGCCAACGTGGTGGAGAACATCCTGAACAAGCGCTTCCTGGTGCGGCCCGCATGGGCTTTCAACGCCGAGCTGGCGGCCATCGCGGTCTTCGGCCTGTTCATCATGTTCGGGCTGCCGCGCCTGAGGGCCCTGGGGGGCGCGACCGTCACGGCCCTCTTCCTGGTGGGGCTCGCCGCGGCCGGGGCGTACCTCTTCAAGACCCGCGGGGAGTGGGTGAAGGTCTCCTATCCCGGGTTCCTCCTCCTGGCGGGGTACCTCATCCTCCAGACCAAGCGGCTCGTGTACACCGAGAGGGGCAAGGAATTCGTGGAGGCCTCCCAGATCGAGACCAACAAGATGCTGGGGCTCTCCTTCCAGGGGCAGGGCATGCTGGATATGGCTTTCGAGAAGTTCAGGCTCTGCCCGCTCGACGACAAGATGATGGACACGCTCTACAACCTCGGCCTGGACTTCGAGCGCAAGCGGCAGTACGCGAAAGCGGTCTCGGTCTACCAGCACATCGCCGCCAAGAACGCGAAGTACAAGGACATCGCGGCCAAGACCAAGACGCTGCAGGCGGCCGCCGAAGGCGCCGTATTCGGCGGCGTGGGGGCTAAATCGGCCGAAGGCACCGTGCTGGTGACCGGAGGGGCCTCCAAGCCGACCCTGGGCCGCTACGAGATCATCAAGGAGCTCGGCCGCGGGGCCATGGGCGTCGTCTACCTCGGCAGGGACCCGAAGATCAACCGCCAGGTGGCCATCAAGACCCTCATGCTGGAGGAGGGAGCCACCCCGGCGGAGACCAAGGAGATCAAGGAGCGCTTCTTCCGCGAGGCCGAGTCCGCCGGGACCCTGAACCATCCCGGCATCGTCCGCATCTTCGACGCGGGCGAGGACCAGGAGGTGTGCTACATCGCGATGGAGCTCCTCGATGGGCACGACCTCACGCGCTTCACCACCAAGGCCAGCCTCCTGCCGCTGGAGACGGCGCTGGACTACGTCGCCAAGGTCGCCGAGGCGCTGGACTACGCGCACGCGCAGGGCATCGTGCATCGGGACATCAAGCCGGCCAACATCATGCTGCTCAAGGACGGCGCCGTGCGCGTCACGGATTTCGGCATCGCGCGCATCACCACCTCCTCCAAGACGGCCACCGGGACCGTGATGGGGACCCCGTCCTATATGAGCCCGGAACAGGTGGCGGGCAAGAAGGTGGACGGCAGGTCCGACCTCTTCAGCCTCGGGGTGGCCCTCTTCGAGTTCGTCACCGGGGAGAAGCCCTTCAAGGGAGGGGAGGGCATCGGCACCCTGCTTTTCCAGATCGCCAACGACCCGGAGCCGGACCCCGTCGTCATCAATCCGAAGCTGCCCCCGGCCGTGAAGGCGGTCATCCACAAGGCGCTCATGAAGAAGCCTGAGGAGCGCTACCAGCACGGGGCCGAGATCGCCGCGGACCTTAGGGCCGCCTTGAAGGGAGGGAAGTCCGCCGCGCCAGCGCCAGCTCCAGTTCCAGCTCCAGCTCCAGCGCCGGAGCCCGTTGTCGCTGCGCCTCTTCCCGGACCGGTCAAGGCTGCGGCATGGCCCACGGAAGAGACCAAGCCCCCGGCTCCCGCCGAGGAAGAAGCGGCGCCCAAGACCGTCCCTATCAGCGAGATCACCTCTCCCCCGAAGACCTCGGCGGAGATCATGCAGACTTTGACGACGCCCGTGAAGACCCCGCCCGGCGCGTGGCCAACGGGCGAGGAAACGAAGCCCGTGACGCCGGCGCCTGAGATCGTCCCCGTCATCGAGGTCGCCTCTCTTCCGAAGGCCTCGGCGGAGAAGCCTCCCGAGGTCTCGCTGGAGTTCACCCCCGAGCAGATCGCGCAGTCCTTGTCGAACATCGCGGGGGGCTCGCCCGAGGCCACGCTGGCCGCCCCGCCGCCCGCGTCCGGGCAGGCCGTCGGGATCGACGAGTCGATCCGCTTCGTGGAGTCCATACTTCCGCAGGCCGCTCCCGCGTCGTTCAGGCCCGAGGAAGTGACCTCTCCCAACCTGGCCGAGGAGATCGCGCGCTTCAAGGCCGAGCAGGCCAAGCGGGAGAAGGAGCAGCCCCCGCCGCAGCCGCCGACCGATCCGGAGGGGGCCATCCGACTATCGGATCCCGAGCGCCCTACATGAAACGACACGCACTGGAAGTCGCGGGGAAGACCGACCCGGGCTGCGTCCGGGAACGCAACGAGGACAGCCTCGCCATCAACGCCGACCTGGGGCTGCTCGTGGTCGCGGACGGGATGGGCGGCCACAACTCGGGAGAGGTGGCCAGCTCCCTGGCCACCAGCACGGTGGGCGACTTCGCCCGCCAACTGTTCGGCGGGGTCAAGGAGGTCGTGCCGGAGGGGGACTCGCGGCAGTCGATCCGCGCGAAGCAGCTGGTGCACTGCGTGCGCGGGGCGAACACCATCATCTACGAGAAGGCGCGGGCCTTCCCCAAGGACCACGGCATGGGCACCACCATCGTCGCCGCCATCGTCGAGGAGAAGACGGTGACCGTGGCGCACGTGGGCGACAGCCGCTTCTACGTCCTGCGTCACGGCAGGCTCGAGCGCCTGACCGAGGACCATTCCCTGGTCATGGACCAGGTCAAGCACGGCCTCATCACGGCGGAACAGGCGGATCATCACCATCTGCAGAATATCCTGACGCGGGCCCTCGGTACGGAGGAGAGGGTCGAGGTGGACGTGGCCGACCACCCCATCCTGCCCGGGGATGTCTTCCTGCTCTGCACGGACGGCCTGACCAAGGAGATGCCCGAGGCGGAGGTGACGAAGGTCCTCGTCGAGATGAAGAGCGCGCAGGAGGCGGTGGACCGGCTCATCGCGGGCGCGCGGGACGGCGGAGGGGGCGACAATATCACGGTCGTGGTGGCGCGCCAGGTGCCGGCGTCGAGCGGGGTGAAGGCGTTCTTCACCCACCTTTTCAAGAAGCCGGGAGAATGAGGATGCCCAAACTACTACTCAAGTTCAACGCGGCGGTGATCAAGGAGATCCCCATCGAGAAGTCCGCGCTCGTGGTCGGGCGCAAGGCGGACAGCGACATCGTCATCGATAACCCGGCCATCTCCGGCCATCACTGCAAGATCGTCCTCTCGGGGGACACGTACTTCGTGGAGGACCTGGAGTCCACGAACGGCACGTTCCTCAACGAGAAGCGCGTCATGAAGGCGGGGCTGCACAACAACGACGTCATCGGGCTCGCCAAGCACGCGCTCGTCTTCGTGGAGGACGCCGCCCCTCCTCCGGCGGCCGCGGCCAAGAAGGATGAGCCCGTGATCGAGGGGACGATGATGCTCTCCCCGGAGCAGATGGATAGCATGGCCAAGGCCGGCATGGCGAACGCCCCGGCCGAGACGGGGAAGGTGGGGTACCTGCGCATCCTCAAGGGGATCGTGGGCGAGCCCGAGTACGAGCTCAAGGGCATGTCCACCTACATCGGCAAGTCGGACCGGGTCCAGATCCGGATCAAGGGGAAGGGCTTGTTCGGCTCAGCGCCGGAGGTCGTCGCCTCCGTCCACCGGAAGCCCGAAGGCTACGTGCTGGTGGCGGTGGAGGAGGGCTACCCGGTGGTCAACGGCTCGAGCGTCACGGGCCAGGTCCCCCTCACCGAGGGCGCCATCATCGAGTGCGGCGGGACCACCATGCAGTTCTTTACGAAGTAAGGCGCTCCGCCCGGAGCGCCTCTTCGATCGGAGAGATCCCATGAAACTTCTGGAGTACGAGGCTAAGGAGATATTCCGGCAGTACGGCATCCCGGTCCCGCCTTCGGGCGGGGTCATCCGCAGCGTGGGCCAGCTCGCGGCGGCGCTCAAGCGGGCGGGCAAGGCCCCCTGGGTCCTCAAGGCTCAGGTCCTCGCCGGAGGCCGCGGCAAGGCGGGCGGGGTCAAGTTGGTGAAGACCCCGGCGGAGGCGCGCGCCGCCGCCGCGAAGATGATCGGCATGAAGATGGTGACGCATCAGACCCAAGGGCAGTCCATCCGCGTCGACGAGGTCCTCGTCGCCAAGGCGCTCGACATCGAGCGGGAGATGTACCTGTCCATCGTCATGGACCGGAAAGAGGGGCGGCCCGTGGTCATCGCCTCGGCTGAGGGCGGGGTCGAGATCGAGGAACTGGCCCGCACCAAGCCGCACGCGATCCTCAAAGAGCCCGTGGACCCGAACCGGGGCCTGGAGGGCTACCAGGCCCGGCGTCTGGCCTTCGCGCTGAAGATGCCGAGCGAGCGGCTGGGGGACTTCATGCAGATGGTCTCCAGGCTCGTGCGCATCTTCCTGGAGTTCGACGCTTCCCTGGTGGAGGTCAATCCCCTCATCCTGACCCCCAAGGGCGAGCTCATCGCCCTGGACGCGAAGATGGCCTTAGACGACAACGGCCTGTTCCGGCATCCGAAGTTCGCCGAGCGGCCCGACCCGGAAGCCTCGGGCCTGGAGGCCGAGGCCAAGAAGGTGGGGATCAACTACATCGGGCTGGGCGGCACCATCGGCTGCATGGTCAACGGCGCCGGGCTCGCCATGGGGACCATGGACACCGTGTCCATGGCGGGCGGGACCCCGGCCAACTTCCTCGACGTGGGAGGCGGGGCGAACACCGAACAGGTGACGAAGGCCATGGGGATCCTGCTCAAGGACAAGAAGGTGCGCGCCGTCCTCATCAACATCTTCGGCGGGATCATGCGCTGCGACGTCATCGCGGAGGGGGTCATCGCGGCCGTCAAGAAGGTCCGGCTCAAGGTCCCGCTGGTCGTCCGCCTGGAGGGCACGCGCGTAGAGGAGGGGAAGGCCCTCTTGAAGGCCTCGGGCATCAAGATGGAGCTGGCGGACAGCTTGTGGGACGCCGCCAAGAAGGCCGTGGCCGCCGCGGGAGGACGCTCATGAGCATCCTGCTCAACAAGGATTCGAAGGTCGTCGTGCAGGGCTTCACCGGCTCGACCGGCACGTTCCACTCCAAGCAGTGCCTCGAGTACGGCAGCCGCATCGTGGCCGGAGTGACTCCCGGGAAGGGCGGGACCGAGCATCTGGGGGTCCCGGTGTTCGACACGGTGCGCGACGCCGTCGCCAAGACCGGCGCGGACGCGTCGCTCATCTTCGTGCCGCCTCCGTTCGCCGCGGACGCCATCCTGGAGGCCGCGGACGGCGGGATCGGGCTGATCATCTGCATCACCGAGGGCATCCCGGTCCTGGATATGGCGCGCGTGACGACCGAGCTCCGGCGCAGGAACAACGCGGGGCCTAGGGTGCGCCTCATCGGGCCCAACTGCCCCGGGGTCATCACCCCCGGGCAGTGCAAGGCCGGCATCATGCCGGGCTACATCCACGTCCCGGGGCCGGTGGGCATCGTATCGCGCTCCGGCACGCTCACCTACGAGGCCGTCTGGCAGCTGACGCGGAAGGATATCGGGCAGTCGACCGTGGTCGGGATCGGCGGGGACCCCATCGCGGGGTCGAGCTTCACGGACATCCTCGGGCTCTTCGAGGCGGACGACGCCACCAAGGCCGTGGTCCTCATCGGCGAGATCGGCGGCTCCGCGGAAGAGGAGGCGGCCGACTTCTTCAAGAGGCGCATGTCCAAGCCCGTCTACGGCTTCGTCGTGGGCAAGACCGCCCCTCCCGGACGACGGATGGGACACGCGGGCGCCATCATCGAGGGTTCCTCCGGGACCCACGCGGCCAAGGTCGAGGCGTTCCGGCGCGTCGGCATCCGCGTCGTCGAGAACCTGAGCGAGATCGGGGAGACCGTGTCGCGCTCCATGGGTTCTGAGCTGGCCAAAAAGTAGGCCGAATGTCAGCCGAGGGGGGCCACCAGGCGTCGCTGGTCATCGCGTTTTTGGCCGGGTTCGCGTCCTTCATCTCTCCCTGCGTCCTGCCTCTCGTGCCCGTGTATCTGACGTACATCACGGGCGCCACGCTGGAGGAACTCCAATCCTCGACCCCGAGGCGGACGGTGCTCGCTCACGCCGGCTGCTTCATCGCCGGCTTCACCCTGGTGTTCATGGGCCTGGGCGCGAGCGCCTCCGCCTTGGGAGGCCTGCTGCGGAGTTCGCAAGCCCTGATGGAAGCGGTGGGCGGGCTCGTCCTCATCGTGTTCGGGCTCTGGATGACCGGGCTCCTGAAGCTCGCCTTCCTCTATAAGCAGGCCAAGTTCCAGTTCCGGAACAAACCGGCTGGTTTTGCCGGTTCGGTGCTGGTGGGGGCGGCTTTCGCCGTGGGCTGGACCCCGTGCGTGGGGCCCGTGCTGGCGTCCATCCTCGTGCTCGCGGGGCGGGAGGGGGAGACCCTCAAGGGAGCCGCGCTCCTGGCCGCCTACTCGGCCGGCATGGCGCTGCCTTTCCTGCTCTGCGCCGTGGCCGTGGACCAGATGCGCACCCTGCTCAAGCGGGTGGGGCCCGCGCTCCCGGTCGTCGAGAAGACCATGGGAGTCCTCCTCGTGCTCATCGGCATCCTGCTCGCCACGGGCCGGTTCGGCCGCTTGTCCGGCCGGCTGATGGGAGCCCTTGCGCTCTGGGGGCGGGGCTCCTAGGCCCAGATTTGCTAGTCTATCGCCATGGCCGATAAAGCGAAAAGGACCGAGTCCCGTTTCCCAAGATATTTCTGCATCGTCTTCTGTCTGGCGCTGCTCCTCCTCACCCAGATGCAGTACTTCAAGCTGATGGACGGCCGCTACGTGGACGCCCTGTTCAAGTTCCGCGGGGTGGAGCTGGCGGACCCCAGAGTCGTCATCGTGGAGATCGACGATGAGGCTCTCAAGAAGGTGGGCGCCTACCCCTGGCCGCGCAGCGCCTACAAAAAGCTCATCGACGGCCTCTTCGCGTATGGGGTCAAGTCGGTCGGGCTGGATATCCTCTTCCCGGACCCGTCCCGCCCGGAGGAGGACAGGGCCCTGGTGGAGCTGACCAAGAGGTACGCCGACAAGCTCGTCCACTCCGTGTACACGCGGGCCATCATGGGGACCACGGACCTGGAGTACGTCTATCCCTTCCCGGCCCTCCACAAGGCGGCCAAGCACCTGGCCCTCGTCCACCCGGAACAGGATGAGGACGGGTTCATCCGCTACATGGCCCTGTTCGGGACGAACAAGGTGGGCATCAACGCGGACGACGTGCTGACGGATCCGGACCGGCTCCCGACGCTGGGGATGGCGACGCTCGCCATCGCCGAGGGCAAGTCGCCGGACGAATACGGGAAAGCCTTGGGGATGAACATGATCCGGCTCAACCTCCGGGGCGAACGCAAGATATTCGAGTGGCGCGAGAAAGCCGGGGAGTACGAGGAGGTGGAGGTCGGCAAGGTGCGCGGCTTCAAGTACGTCGCGGCCTGGCCCGTCATGAGCGGGGAGCTCGACGCCATGTCGCGCGGGGCGCTCAAGGGCGCCATGGTGCTCGTCGGGACCACGGCCAAGGGGGCCTTCGACCATTTCCCGAACGCCTTCACGGATTCCATGCCCGGGGTGGAGTCGCACGCGACCCTCATCGACAACCTGCTCCGCAACAGCCGCATGAAGGAGCTGCCGCTTTTCCTCACGCACGCCATGGTCGTCATCCTGCTCCTGCTGGCGCGCTGGCTCGTCACCCTGAGCCCGCTCTATGCCGGCCTCGGCTTCATCGCTGTGGCCTTGGGCTGGGTCGGGGCCTCCTACGGGGCGCTGAAGAGCCAGTACTTCCTGGAGTTCACGGCCCCGGCCGTGGCGTTCGGCGGGACCTTCATCGCGCTCATGGTGCACCGGGCCATGCAGGAGTACGCGCAGAAGCGCGAGGTGCGGCAGATGTTCGGCCAGTACGTGGCCCCGGAGGTCGTGGACATCCTGGTCAGGGATCCGGACAAGCTCAAGCTGGGCGGCGACCGCCGGGACATGACCATGTTCTTCCTCGATATCGCGCACTTCACCACCATCTCGGAGAAGATGAAGGCCGAGAACCTCATCCAGTTCCTCAATCACTACCTGACCGCGCTGACCGACGACATCCTGTCGAACAAGGGCGTGGTGGACAAGTACATCGGCGACTGCATCATGGCGTTCTGGAACGCCCCTCTCGATGAGCCCAACCATCGGGAGAAGGCCTGCCTCGCGGCGGTCGCCTGTCTGCGGACCATCGAGCGGCTCAACAAGGAGTACGTGGACCCCACCATCCCGGAAAAGCCCGCCGTCCGCATCGGGCTCAACTCGGGCGACGTGGTCGTCGGCAACACCGGATCGGCGCGCAAGCTGGCGTACACGGTGCTGGGCGACGAGGTCAACCTGGCGAGCCGGCTCGAGGGCGCCAACAAGTTCTTCGGCTCCACGGTCATGGCGAGCGAGAACACTTATAAGGAAGCCGCGGGCGCCGTGGAGGCGCGGCCGCTGGGCAGGGTGCGCGTGGTGGGCAAGGCCATCCCCATACTGGTCTACGAGCTGCTGGGCAAGAAGGGGGAGGTCGGCGAGGCGTGGCAGAAGGCCCTGCCGCTTTACCGCACCGGCGTGGAGAAATACAACAACCGCGAGTTCGCCCCGGCGAAGGCGGACTTCGAGGCCGTGCTCAAGCATCTGCCCAACGACAAGGTGACGAAGCTCTACCTGAACGTGTGCCAGGATTTCTGCACGATCCCGCCGCCTCCCGAGTGGGACGGCGTGTTCAATCTCACCTCCAAATAGAGGGGGCCTCATGAAGGAACTTCTCATCCTCGGCGCCAAGCGGACGCCGATCGGTTCGTTTTGCGGGACTCTGGCGGGCTACACCGCCCCGCAGCTGGGGGCGAAGGCCATCGCCGGCGCTCTGGCCGATTCCGGCCTGGGCCCCGACCGGGTGTCCGAGGTGATCATGGGGATCGTGGTCCCTGCGGGCGTGGGGCAGGCCCCGGCCCGCCAGGCCGCGCTCGGCGCCGGGATCCCGGTCTGCGCGGGCGCAACCACGGTGAACAAGGTGTGCGGGTCCGGGATGAAGGCGGTGATGCTGGCCGGGCAGTCGCTCCTCCTCGGGGAGTCCGAGGTCGCGGTGGCCGGCGGCATGGAGAGCATGAGCCGCGCGCCCTACTACCTCGACAAGGCGCGCTCGGGCGGCTACCGGCTGGGGCACGGCCAGCTCATCGACGCCATCGTCCTTGACGGGCTCTGGGACCCCTACAAGGACGTGCATATGGGCATGTGCGGCGAGCTCTGCGCCGAGAAGGAGGGCTTCACCCGCGAGATGCAGGACGCCTACGCGGCCGAGAGCTACAAGCGGGCCCTGGCGGCGCAGGCCGCCGGTGCCTTCGCTTCCGAGATCGTCCCCCTGCCGGAGCTCTCGGCGGACGAGGAGCCCGGCCGGGCCAAGCTCGACAAGATGCCCAAGCTCAAGCCCGCGTTCAAGAAGGACGGGACCATCACCCCGGCCAACGCGTCCAAGATCAACGACGGCGCGGCCGCGCTCGTCCTCTCCTGCAGCGGCAGCGGCGGCGCTTTTTTGGCCCGGATCGCGGGCTGGGCCACCCACAGCCAGGAACCGGAGTGGTTCAGCACCGCCCCGGCGCGCGCCATCGAGGCCGTGCTGCGCAAGGTGGGCTGGAAGAAGGAGGAGGTGGACCTCTACGAGGTCAACGAGGCGTTCTCCGTCGTCGCTTTGGTCACGATGAAGCAGCTCGGCATCCCGCATGAGAAATTGAACGTGAACGGCGGCGCGGTCGCGCTCGGGCATCCCATCGGGGCGAGCGGCGCGCGCATCCTCGTGACCTTGGTGCACGCCCTGGCCAAGCGGGGAGCGAGGCGCGGCGTGGCGGCCATCTGCCTCGGCGGCGGTGAAGCGGTGGCCGTTGCGGTGGAGCGATGAGGGGCCCCTGCGTCGTGCGCGCGCCTCGCGGAAGGAAGCTCTCTTGCAGGGGCTGGCAGCAGGAGGCGGCCCTGCGCATGCTCATGAACAACCTGGACCCGGAGGTCGCGGAGCGGCCCCAGGACCTGGTCGTCTACGGCGGCAAGGGCAAGGCTGCCCGCGACTGGGAAAGCTTTCACGCCATCATCGCCAGCCTCCGGAGGCTTGGCGACGACGAGACCCTTCTGGTCCAATCGGGCAAGCCCGTGGCCGTGTTCCGGACCCACGACTACGCTCCGCGCGTGCTCATCGCCAACTCGAACCTGGTCGGGAACTGGGCCAACTGGGACGTTTTTAACGAGCTTGAGAAGCGCGGGCTCATGATGTACGGACAGATGACGGCCGGGTCCTGGATCTACATCGGCACGCAGGGCATCCTGCAGGGGACGTACGAGACTTTCGCGGAGGCGGGCCGGCAGCATTTCCAGGGGACGCTGGAAGGCCGCCTCGTGGTGACCGCCGGCCTGGGCGGCATGGGGGGAGCCCAGCCCCTGGCCGCGACCATGAACGGGGCCGCCTTCCTCGGGGTGGATGTGGACCCGGCCAGGATCGAGAAGCGGCTTAAGACCCGGTATATCGACCGCATGGAGACCTCCCTGGACGCGGCCCTGGAGCTCGTTCTGCGGGCCAAGCGCGGCCGGAAGGCCTTGTCCGTGGGCCTGGTCGGCAACGCGGCCGAGGTCCTGCCCGAGATCGCCGAAAGAGGCGTGGGGGTGGACCTGCTCACGGACCAGACCTCTGCCCATGACCCGCTCAACGGCTACATCCCGGCCGGCCTCTCCCTGGAGGAGGCCGCGGCCCTCCGGTTCCGGGATCCCAAGGGCTATCTGGAGCGCGCCATGGCCTCCATCGCGACGCATGTCCGGGCCATGCTGCGGCTCCGGGCCCAGGGCGCGGTGACCTTCGACTACGGGAATAACATCCGCACCATGGCGCACAAGGCCGGGGTGGAGGACGCCTACGCGTTCCCCGGCTTCGTCCCCGCCTTCATCCGGCCCTTGTTCTGCCAGGGCAAGGGACCGTTCCGGTGGGCCGCGCTCTCGGGGGACCCGAAGGACATCGCGGCCACGGACCGCGAGGTCCTGTCCCTGTTCCCCAAGGACAAGGCGCTCGCGCGCTGGATCCGCCTGGCTTCCGAGAGGGTCGCGTTCCAAGGCCTGCCCGCCCGCATCTGCTGGCTCGGCCTGGGCGAGCGCGCGGAGATGGGCCTGCGCATGAACCGCCTGGTCAAGACGGGGAAGGTCGCGGCCCCCATCGTCATCGGCCGCGACCATCTGGACTGCGGTTCGGTCGCCAGCCCGTTCCGGGAGACGGAAGCCATGGCGGACGGTACGGACGCGGTGGCGGACTGGCCCATCCTCAACGCCCTTCTCAACACGGCCTCCGGAGCCTCGTGGGTGAGCTTCCACCACGGCGGCGGGGTGGGGATGGGCTACTCCCTGCACGCCGGGCAGGTCACCGTGGCGGACGGCACGAAGGAGATGGCGGTGCGCCTGGAGCGGGTGCTCACCAACGACCCGGGCATCGGCGTCGCCCGTCACGTGGACGCGGGCTACGAGGTGGCGCGCAAGACCGCGAAGCGCATGAGGGTGAAGATACCGATGCGTCCCAAAGCGGTCGGCTCGAAGCCTGCGTCGGTAGGCCGAGCCAGTGCTGTGGCCGCCCACAGTCGCGCTGCCTAAGACAACAAGTCGCCCCCAACAGCTGTTGCTTTATGAGGATTTACCTTAGAAACAGTAATAGTCGTTTTCTGTTCGGAAACTTCGTCCTCCCGCGGAGCGGGAGGGCGAAGTACGGCGAAGCGTCGAGAAGATGCCGTTCGAAGGGATTATTTCTCCAGGTTCGGCAGCGACCCGATGAACCGCCAGCCCAGGCCGATCCGGTAGACGTTGCCGAGGGCGTTCATGGGCTCGAACGCCAGGTCCAAGTCCAAATGCTTGAAGGACAAGCCTACGCCCGCGGTGGCCCCGCTCAAGGGCCCCAGGTCCCAGGCTGAGAGCGACTTGTATCCGGCCCGCACGGCCGCGCGCGCATCCCCCCAGGCGGGGAACGCGTACTCGAAGCCGAGCTTCCCGAAGGGCGCGCCGTAGTAGGGGGCCGCCGCCTCCAGGGCCGGGATGAAGCGCTTGCCGCGGCCCCAGCGGAAGTCGTAGGCGACGCCGAAATCCACCTCCACGGGCAGGCTCTCGCGGGTGCGGGTGAAGCGCATCTTCGTCCCGGCGTTCCGGAAGGCGAAGCCCAGTTGGAGCCGGTCGAGCTCGGCCGGCCGGAATAGGACCCCTCCGTCCGCGGCCACGGCGCTCGCGTTCCGGTTGAGGATGGTCTCGGAGATGTACTTGATCGCGACCCCGGCCGCGAGGTTCCCGGTCCAGATCTCCATCCCCGGAGAGAGGGGGCGCGTGGCCCCGGGATGGCGCCAGAGCTCCTGGAAGTACTCGCTGTCGCGCAGCGCGTAGTTGTCCCCGATCTCGAAGGTGCGGGCATACGCGAGGCTCACCGCCTCGCTGTGCGGCGCGAAGCTGCCGACGTCCCGGCCCGCGTAGTCGACGAGGCCGAGCTTGTCCTGATAGAACGCGGTGAACGAGAGCCCGACGGTCCCACGGAGGAACCGCACCGGATGGGCGTAGGCCATATAGTCGTGATGGAAGAATCGCAGGAGCTCCATGTGCGAGTAGTCGAGCTCCGGCCCTCGCAGCCTGGCGAGGCCTGCCGGATTCCAGTACAGCGCTTCCGCGCCCTCGGCCACCGGGCCGTAGGCCTCGCCCATCCCCGCGCTCCGCGCTCCGGCGCCCAGGCGCAGCCACTGGGCCGCGGATCCTCCGGCGTTGCTGGTGAAGGCGGACGCGGTCCCCGCGGGCCACGCGGCCTGGAGCGCCAGGATGAGCGCTATGCGGAGCGTCCTCATCGGACCACCACCACCCGCACGACCTTCTTCTCGCCGCCCCCGCGGATGACGGCGAGGTAGGTCCCGGACCCGGTCCGCACCCCGTGCGAGTTCGTCCCGCCCCAGGTGAGGATATGGTTGCCCGGGTCCTCGCCGCTCCAGAGCGACTCGCCCAGCAGGGTGAATATCTCGATATGCGTCCCCGCGGGCATGTTGGAGAACGTCACGGCCTGCGCGTCGAACTGCGAGCCGGAGCCGGGCTCCCACGGGACAGGGGAGACCTTGATCGCGTCCAGCGCGGACGCGGCGGCGGAGACGAAGATCGCGAAGATGCTGAAGTGAGTGGTCTCGGTCGTGATGGTCCGGTTCTGCGTGTCCACCCGCGTCGGCAGCAGGACCCAACGGGACGCCGCGTCGTCATACCGGGCGACCACGAGCGAGCGGGGATTGATCGCGGCGGGGAGCGCGGCCGGGTCGTAGACCATGACGATGGCCACGGGACCGCTCGGCTGCAGGCCGCCGGCGGAGATGTCGACTCCCAACCCGTTGCCCAACGGCGTGAGCTGGGCCATGTCGGAGCGGGGCGGAGGCATGGCGAAGCGGACTCCGGTGTGGACGGCGACCGGAGTCCCCGCGGGCAGAGTCGAGGGGGGGATCGTGATCTGGATGGAGACGAGCTCGGGGTCCTGCGGCGAGAGGTTGAACTGCAGGACCTGGGTGGCGCTCGCGGTGCTCTGCGAGACGGCCGCGGACAGGGTGACCGTGGAGCCCAGGGTCAGGAAGTTGGGTTCGCCGTCCATGTTGAGCGAGCCGACCCGCAGATAGACCTGCGTGCCGGGGGAGATGTCTCCGACCGAAAGCTGCGAGACGTCGCCGCTCTGCGACTTGGAGTAGAGCGTTCCGGAGAAATCGGAGGCCGTGGATGCCTGCAGGACGTAGCCGGAGCAGGAGCCCGCGGGCAGGGCGATCCATCGGGCCGTGACGCTGGAGAAGGTGACTCCGAGTATCCCCGGCATGGTCGGGACCGGCGGGAGGGCGAGCGTGGCCAGCGGGATGTACGGGGCGTAGGCGGAGTGGAGCCCGCCGTGGTGCTGGGCCCGCACGCGCACGTAGTACCGGGTGTTGGCGCTGAGCCCCGGGAGGGTCGCCTGCGGGTTGGCCGTCTGGCTCGAGGAGTCCACCGACGGGAAGGCGGGGTCCGTGTCCGCCTGGGCCAGGTAGAAGGTGCCGGTCCCGTTGCCGTTCGCGGCATACGAGACGCTCAGGGAGGCGGCTCCCGAGCCGGCCTTCGCCGGTTGGCCCGGAGCCACGGGCAGGGTCGCGGACACGACCGGGACCGAGTAGTAGTCGTCGGAAGCCGTGGAGAGCCTGACCTTGAAGAAGTAGCTCGTGTTCGGGGTGAGCGAGCCGAACGAGGCGCTCTCCTGCGCGTAGGAACCGAGCGCGGTGGCGACGACGACGGAGAAATCGCGGCGGTCCGAGAACTGGTAGACGGGCCTGTTGTCCGGGGGGGAGGGCAGGCGCCATTGAGCGGTTAGCCCGGTCTGCGAAGCGGCCGAGAAGCGCACGTCCGTCGGGACCGGGACCGCGGATAAAGTGGAGACGGGCGGCAGCGCGGTGACCAGCGTCTCGGTCCCGCCGAGGTTCCTGGCCTTGACGCGGAAGTAGTACTGGGTCGACTTCGTCAGGCCCGTGAACGCGTAGCTGGTCTCCGAGGTCCAGGGAGAGTCGTCGACGCCCAGGGTGAACGTGTCGTTCCTCGCCCGCTGGGCTAGGTACTCGGTGCCCGCGGGATTCCCGTTCGCTCTCCAGTTGGCCACCACCGACACGTCGAATATGAAGGAGGGGTCCGCGCTCAGCGGAGCGTTCGCCAGAGTGACCGTGCTCCCCTCGGTGACGATGACGGTCTCGCCTCCGTTGTGGCTGCGGCCCCGCACGCGCAGGAAGTACTCGGTATTTGGGGTGAGTCCCCCGAAGGCGGCGGAGGCGCCCGTGATCCAGCCGGAGGCGATCAGGCCGCCGGGGCCGAAAGCCGGGTCCGGGTCCAGCTCCGCGAGGTACTGCGTCGAGGGCGGGTTCTCTCCCTCGGCCCAGTTCACGGTGAGGGCGTTGCTGGCCACCCCCGTGGGAGGCAGGGCGCCCGGCGGCGCGGCGAGCGTGGCGAGGGCGGTCGTCTCGCTCCAGGCGCCCTCGATGCCTTCCTGGTTCTTGGCTTTGACGCGGAAGTAGTAGGTGGTGTTGATGCTGAGGCCCTCGAAGGTGTGGCTCGACGAGGATATCCAGCCCGAATTGGCCGCGCCAACGAAGTCGGGGGCATCGTGCTCCTCCGCGAAGTACAGGGTCTCCGCGGGATTGCCGGACGGGTCCCAGGCCCAAAGGATCGAATGGAGGTCGATCCCGGGAGGGGCTCCGGCGCCCGGCGCGGCGGCCTTGGTCATGACCGTGGGCAGCGCGACCGGGTCGGTCGACACCCCGTCGAAGTTCCTGGCGCATACGCGGAAGTAGTACGTGGTGTTGGGCGCCAGGCCAGTGAAAGTGAAGCTCAGGATGGTGTCCACGCCCGAGTTCGTGACCTGCGAGCTGAACAGCGGGTTCGTGGAGGCTTCCGCGTAATAGGCCGTCCCGGAGGGATTGGCGCCGGGGCCCCAGTTCACGGTCACGGAGCTGGCGTGGATGTCCTCGGGCAGGGTGGCTCCCTGGATGGGCAAAGACGCGAGGGTCGCCACCGGCGGGAGCTCACGGTAGCTCGACTCCGCCCCGGCCGAGTTCTTGGACTTGACCCGCGTGAAGTGCCGGATGTTCACGGGGAGGGAGTCGAATACGTAGGTGGTCTCCGGGATCCACCCGGAGGCGATGATATCTCCGGAGAAGTCCTGAAGGGTCGAGCGCTCCACCCTGTACAGGGTCCCCGGGGGGTTGCTGTTGCTCCCCCAATTCGTCCGCAGCGAGACCGGAGAGACCTCGCTCGCCGGGAGGTCCGAGGGGAGCGCGGAGAGGGTCAGGGCCGCGGGGAGTTCAGGGGCGGTCGTGTACAAGTCTTGGTGGTTCTTGGCCCGGACGAAGAAGTAGTAGGTCGTGTTCGGGACGAGCCCCGCGAAGTCATGGTCGAGGCTGGTCGTCCAGCCCGAGTCGTCGCCGACGACGTGCTCCTCCATGCGCTCGCAGAGGTACTGGGTGCCGGCGGGGTTGCCGTTGGCGGTCCAGCGCGCCCGGACCGAGGTCGCGGTGATGTCCGTCGGGGCGGAGCTTCCGGGAGGGGCCGCCCGGGTGGACACGGAGCCGGTCGAGCTGACCGGGGTCTCGGTGCCCACTTGGTCGCGGCCGCGGACCCGCACGTAATAGCTGGTGTTGACCGAGAGCCCGGTGAAGACGTGCGAGGACCCGGTGATCCAGGGGGAACTCGTCAGCCCCGCGGAAAAGCTGCTGTTGAGCGCGTGTTCGTATAGGAATCGCGTGTACGCGGGGTTGCCGTTGACGAGCCAGTTCGCCTGGAAGGAATCCACGGTCAAGGCGGAGGCGGCCGTCGTGGACGGCGTCTGGGCGTGCGTCAGCACCGTCTTGGTCTCGCTGAAGAACAAGTCGCACGCGGTGGAGACCTTGACCTTGAAGTAATGGCTCGCGTTCGGCGCGAGGGGGTAGAACGACGCCTGTTCCTGGCCTGCGTACCCGGTCTGCGAGGCGACGATCATGCTGAAGTCCGCGGAGGACGCCAGGACATAGAGAGGGGCTTCGTCCGGAGACATGAGCGTCCAGCTCGCGTCGATCTGCGTGGGCCCGACCACGGGGAAATTGATGCCCTCGGGAGGGAGCGTGGCCACCACGGACAGGGTCACCGTGGAGGGGAGGGAGGTGAACAGGGTCTCGGTGCCGGCGAGGTTCCTCGCCTTGACGCGCATGTAATACGTCGTGCTCATGGCCAAGCTGCGGAAGGTGTGGCTCAGAGCGCTCACCCAGCCGGAACTCGCCACATCGACCAGGAAGGAGGGGTCCGTCGTCAGTTGGGCGTAGTATCGCGTGGAAGCGGGGTTGGACCCTCCATCCCAGTGCGCGGTGAGCTGGAGGTCCAGGACCCCGGTGGGCGGGAGGCTGCCGGGCTGCTGGGCCAGGGTCGCGGTGGTCGGCAGCGTCACCCAATCGGTCGGCAGGTCCCCGTGGTCGAGCGCGCGGACCCGCAGGTAGTAGCTGGTGTCGGGGGTCAGCCCCGCCATGGGCAGGCTCGTGGCTGTCAGGATGGCGCTGGACACCCGGACGCCGAAGTCCGGGTCATAGGCGGAGTCAAAATGGAATCGGGTGCCGTCCGGGTTGCCGCCCTTCCCCCAGGCGGCCACGAGAGAGCCGGATGAGACCGAGGACGGCTCCAGGCTCGTCGGGCAGGCGGCATGGGTCACGGTCACGGGCAGGCTGACCGTGTCGGTCTGTATCCCCTTGGAGTTCCGCGCCTGGACGCGCAGGTAATAGGTCGTGTTGGGGCTCAGCCCCGTGAACGTGTGGCTCAGGGCGTTGACCCAGCCGGAGTCGCCGGTGCCCTTCGTGAAGCCCGTATCCGTGGCGCGCTCGACCAGATACTCGGTCCACTCGGGATTGCCTCCGCTCAGCCAGGAGGCCGTGAACGAGCTCTCATGCACGCCGGTCACCGAAGATGCCATCGGGGCCACGGCCAGGGTCACGATCGGGTCGAGGTCCACCGCGGCGGAGGGGATCCGGGCGAGGTTGCGCGCGCGGGCGCCGAAATAATAGGTGGTGTTGGGCGTCATCTCGCTGAAGGTGTGGTTCAAGTCCGTGGACCACGGGGTCTGCACGAGTTCTATGGTCCGCGCCGCGTTCCGGGCGCATTCCGACATGTATTCCGTGACCCCCGGGTTGCTGTTGGCGCCCCAGTGCACGGTCACCGAGCTGATCCATGGCCCGTCCGGATCGAGCTTGGAGGGCGTGGCGACGCCAGTGGGGGTGGCGGGCAGCACCACGTAGGCCGTTTCCGTGCCCGAGGCGTTGCGCGCCTTGACCCGGAAGTAGTACGTCGTGTTGATGGCGAGGCCAGGGACGTTCGCGCTCAACGACTGGGTCCAGCCGGACTCGTCCACGATGCTGTTGAAGCCCTCGTCTGAAGCCGCCTGGGCCAGGTACTCGGTGTCTCCCGGGTTCCCGTTGGCGAGCCAGTTGGCCACCACCAGGGTCGGCGTGATGCCGGAGGGTTCCCGGCCGACCGGGGGCGCCGCCAGGGTCCGAGTCGACACCGCGGCCCCGGTGCTGGAGTCGATGCTGTTGGAGGCCACGAGGAAGGCCGTGTAGGAGGTGTTGGGCTGGAGGCTGGTCTGCAGCCAGCTGGTCTGAGTGTAGGGGAGCGAGGCGCTGAGGGCCACGGCGTCCCCGGCGCGGTATATCCTGTTATCCGTGTTGTTGTAGCTCGTGCTGTCGGTCCAGGACCATCGGATGGAGATCGAGCTCACGACCAGCGCGCTCGCGTCCATGCTCGGCGAGCCGGTGAGGGGGGGAGTCGCGAGCACCTTGCCGTGGCCGAACAGGTAGTTCGGTACGGGCCTCACGGTCACCCGGTCGTCGACCAGGGCGTGGCTCGTGAGCTCGTCGCGGATCTGGGACGCGGTCAGCGCCGGGTTCAAGCCCAGCTTGAGCGCGATCGCGCCGCTGACGACCGGAGCGGCCTGGCTCGTGCCCCGGGCCAGGCGGTGCCTGCCGTCCTTGGCGACATAATTGCCGTCCACGCCGACCATGGTGCTGGACAGCGCCGCGGCGGTCTGATGCGACGGAGCTCCCAAGTCCGGCTTGACCCGGCCGTCACGGGTCGGGCCGAGACTGCTGAAGCTGGAGACCGCTCCCAGGTCGTAGTATCCGCAGTCGCTGTCGAACCAGGAGCCGCCTATGTCGCGCTCCCAGGTATACTTGGCGCAGTACGAGCCCACGGTGATGACGTTCTCCGCGTTCCCCGGTTCGCTGATGGACATGGCTCCGTCATGGTGGGAGCTGAATTTGGCCATAGAGGGGTTCACGAACCCGTCCACGAACTGCTTCTCGGGGTCGCCGCTCCCTGCGGTGCGCGAGAACGCTACGTTCATGGTGTTGTACAGGATGGTGCCGGGGCCGTCCACGTATATATAGACCTGGTGCGCCCCATTGGTCGCGGTATAGGTGGAGTTGGCGATATAGACGTAATGCCCGCCGCAGATCGTTTCCTCGGACCAAGACCCGTGCACGGCGTAGGTCGCCTCCGCGCACCCGTAGAAGCCGACGGACGCGGTGTAGTCTTCGGTCGCCGCTTGCCAGAACTCGGTCTCGATCCAGAGCCGCCCGGCGACCACGTCCACGGCCACGGTCGTGGATCCCGTGGCCGTGAAGTCCAGACGGGCATGCACCCTGTTCTTCTGGTCGTTCCCAGCGGACTTGACCACGGGGGTGCTCGCCGCGATGGCGTTGATGGCCGACTCGTAGGAGTCCGTGCCGTCGTGCGGGCCGGTCTGGCCCCCGAGGCTCAGATTGATGACGGCTCGACGGCCCATGTCCTTCGCCTGCTTGATGATGTAGTTCATGCCGTCGATGATGTCGGTCTCGTAGTAGCTGGTCTTGACCATCACGATCTCGGCCGCCTGGGCCACGCCCATGTACGTGCCGGCGGGCTCGTCCTCGTCCGTGGCCGTGCCGTCGCCGCACGCGATGCCCGCCACGTGGGTGCCGTGGCCGTTCGTGTCCGAGGAGCGGACGACGCCCGCGGGAGTGCCGTCGATCTCCTCGTTGATCTGCTCCCAGGACCATTCGCAGCCGTAGCCGAAATCGGGGGGCGAGGAGCAGCCCGAGCCCGGAGGGTCGACCTGGTCCCATATCGAATGGACGCGGGAGGTGTTGGCCGCATCGACGATGAAGTCCTTGTGCTTCCAGTCGATGCCCGTGTCCACGAAGCCGACGACCACCCCGGCGCCCTGCACTCCATTGAGCTCCCTCTTGCCGCCGGGCAAGACGCCGAGGTAGCCGCCCTCGAGCACGTCGTCGGAGAGGACCACGTCCATCTCCGGTTCGGCCTTCCTCGAGGCTTCCACGCTCTCGATGCGGGGGTCCTCATCGAACCGGCTCAGCAGGTCCACCGGGATCTCGGCGGTCAGCACGTCGCCGTTCTGGCTGCGGAACTTGGCGCGGGGGAACAAGGATTTCAACTGGCCCTTGTTCGCTCCCGGCTTCAGGCGGACGAACACCCGGACCGAGGGGACTTCCTGGTCGAGCTCAGGCCCCATGCGGCGGGCCAAGGCGCGGCGCCGGTTCCGGTCCGCGGACTGGACCTGCTTGAGGCGCGGGTCGAGCTTGCCGGCGGCCGCTGCGGGGTCCGCCGCCGCGAGAAAGAGGGCGGCCGCCAGCAAAAGCACGGCCTTCCCCGCAGGAGCCCCGGAGACTCCTACGCGCGCGGGCGATATGTATATATCCATTCCCTAATATAGCTATAGCCCCTGGATGTTACGTTTTCAAGTGGTACTAACAGCACAAAGCGGGTGATGTCAAGGTTCTGTGAAGACGGGTCCGCGGGGGTCGAATAATGCAATCAGGGCCTACGTTATCCGCTTGACCAAAGCTTTGGTTCCCTTCTTCCGCCTTTCCGCGCAACAATAGAGGTGCAAGCGAGCGGAGGCGGCCATGAAGAACGAACAGAAGGCGGAGTACTTCAAGCAGGATCCCTTCTTCAAGGAGGAGGACGCTACAGCGACCGCGCCCATCCCCCAGCTTAAGAAGAAGGAAGAGGAACGTAAGGGCGGGGGAGTCGCCTACTGCGGAGCGCGCGTCCCCTCCAATCTGGTCACGGCCGGCAGCGGCGTGGCGCGCATCGGAGCGAACACCGCGCCCGCGGGCCTGCTCGGCAGGGCCGCCGCTGTCCTTGCAAGGCTTTTCGGCGGCGAGTCCACCTGGCTCGGCGCCTTCTTCATGACGCAGGCGGGACGCGTCGCGCTTTTGGCCGGCGCGGTGCTCTTCGCCGGCGCGCTCGCGATCGCGGTGCTCGAGTGGTCCGGCCGGTTCGACCGCGGCGAAGCGGGGAGCGCGATGATGCTCCCCGAGGTCGGCCGCTCGAGCATCGTCATCGACGCTCCCAAGGACCGTTCCCTGGGCTACGTGGTCTCGGCCAACATGGGGGAGCTCGACTGGGAGGGGAAAAAGGCTTCGGCGGTCCAAGAGGCTCCGGCTGAGAAGGCCGAGGAGGCCCCGCAGACCGCGCCGGAGATCCCGGAGGTCAAGATCCCGGATGTGGAGGAGCAGGTGCAGAAGGCGGTGAAGGCCACGCTCGACCGCGGCGCGTTCCTGAAGGGCCTGAACAACACCGGCAAGGGGTGGAATTTCGGCGGCGGGCTCGGCATGCGCGACGCGCTGGCGAGCGCGCGCTTGGGCTTGAACCAGCAGCTCGGGACCCGCGGAGCCGTGAAGCCGCTCAAGAGGCAGAAGATGCGCACGAACGTGCGGAGCATGAGCACGCTGCGGGGCAGGTCCAACCGGGCCATGGGACAGCTCAAGCTGGCCCGCAACCTGTCCAGCAAAGCGAACGCCGCCTACGGCGACGCGCGTTCCAGGCAGTACGGGACCGACGCCTTCGAGCAGGGCAGGACGATCGGCGGGACGCCCGTCGGAGAGGGCATCGTGGTCCCGCCGGGGGTGACGGACCCTGAGCCGGACCCGAACCCTGACCCGGACCCGCCCACTCCGCCTTCCCCGAGGCCCGAGCCTCCGATCTACCAGCCGCCCATGGACAACGCGCGCAACAGCGGCAATGACGCGGCCATGCTCAAGGTACTGGGCATGCTGCTCCTGGCCATGGGCGCGATCATGGTCGCCATCGGCATGAAGCTTCTTAGCAACCCGTTCACGGCGGGCATCGGAGCCATGCTGCTCGCCATCGGCATCGCGCTCATCGCGGCCGGGATCGCGTGCCTGGCCATGTCCCAGCAGAAGGCCAACGATGCGAAGGGCAACGGCAGGACCGTGTCGCAGCAGCACGGGCAGGACGACCAGGGACAGGTGGTGAACGAGTGCGCGGAGCAGGCCGCGCAGGGCATCTCCATCGAGAACTGCCGGCCCAGCATGGGCCCGGACTACTTCCAGCAGAAGCTGACGAACACGGTGCACGCGGACGTGGAGGCGGAGCGCAACGCCACCTACACGCTGGAATGAGTATGGTATACTCAGACGGGCTATGGAAGGACCCGGCATGGACAAGAAAGTGCTCGTCCTGATCGGAGGGGCCGTGCTCCTCATCGGCATGGTCATGGGCATGGAGATGTTCTCCTGGTCTCCTAAGCCGGAGCGCAGGACGGTGGGCGTGCCCAGGCCCGGGCTGTACGGCGGGACGCAGGCCCCTTCGGCCAAGCGCGGACGCATCACGTTCCGCGACCTGCTCGGGCTCATGCTGGCCAAGGCCTCGAACCCGGCCACCCGGGAGTTCGCCGCGGAGTTCCAGGGGACGCAGAGCCTGCGCACGGCCTGGGAGGACTTCAGGGAATCGGACAATACGGACGCTTTCGTCCGGACCCTGCAGGAAGACCCCGCCTTCAACGCGCTGGCCGAGAAGTACGGCGAATCGTCGGAGTTCCAGGACGCCGCCGAGGCCCTGGCCAATGAGCCGGGGATGGAGGAGATCATCCGCAAGCTCATGAGCGAGAGGCGGCCGGTGGTCGTGGTCCGGAAGGAGGAGGCCGCGCCCAAGGAAAAGCCTGCCGAGGAGGGCCCGATCGGGACTTCCAAGAAGCCCTACACCACGGAACCGGCGGCTGAAGGGACCTCGGCCGCGCAGACGACGGGGAGGATCATGCGTCCGGTGAGCGGGCAGGGGACGGCCGCGACGAAGGGGGCGGTGAAGAAGCAGCCCCCTCGGTACGAGGACCCCGGGCTCTACAACGACAAGCTCGATCCCATCCCGCTCATCAAGGGCAAGCCGCTCTCGCTCGAGAATCTGGGCGTCGATCCCGCGCTTCAGCAGCAGCTCCAGCAGGCTCCGCAGGCGGCGCCGGGCGGCGAGCCCTTCACCAGCCTGATGCAGCAGAAATCCCCGAGCACGGAGCAGAAGCGCAAGCTCGAGCCGGTCAAGAGATAGGCATGGCGAAGACGATCCTGGTCCTGGAGGATGACCCGAGCGTCCGCGCGGACATCCAGACCGCGCTCTCGGCCGCGGGCCATCGGGTGCTGGCCACGGACCTCCTGGCCTCGGCCTGGCATCTGTTCACCTCCGAGAAGCCGGACCTGGCCGTGCTCGACATCACGGTGCCGGACGGCTCCGGCCTGGACCTTTGCCGGAAGATACGCGACCACAAAGAACTCTTCTTCACGCCGGTCATCATCTTGACCGGCCATTCCGAGTTCGAGACCAAGGCCGCCGGATTCCAGGCCGGGGCCGACCAGTATCTGGTCAAGCCCGTGCCTCCGCGGGAGCTGGCCCTGTGGGTGGAGTCCATGCTCCGGAGGATGGAGTACGGCAAGGAGGAGGGCGTGGTCCGCGCGGGCGAGTGCGCCATCGACGTCAAGGCCCACCTGGTGCGCTACAAGGACCAGGTCATCCCCTACTTGACCTGCAAGGAGTTCGAGCTGCTCTATTTCCTGGTCAAGAAGCGGCCCCAGGTGCTCAGCCGCAAGCACATCCTCTCGAAGCTCTGGCACACCATCGCCGTGGACAGGGTGGTGGACACGCATCTGGCCAACCTGCGCAAGAAGCTGCCGGTCGAGCTCGCGGACAAGATACAGGCAGTGCCCGGGAAAGGCTACAGGTTCTTGGAGTAGACTTGAATTCTTCAGTTGCCCGTCATTTTGAACGTACTGTGGGCGCCCACAGTCGGGTCGTTTCCCTTACCTTGCGGTTGCCCCCAACGCCGCAGGGTGGGGCTTTGTTTCTGTGGGGCTGTCCTTCCCTGAAAGGAAAGTAATTGCTGTTGTGCCGAGCGCCATCCCCTCAGACATGAGCCTCACGCCAATCCTGAAGCGGCTCAGTCCCATGACCCTCCGGGTCATGGGAGGGGATGGCGCAATCGGGTGGCGGTTGCTAATCAAACGACGCGGCATTCAGTCAGGAAGACCGCGCTGTGGAGGACTCTTCGGGAGCAGCCTTCTTCAGCGTGAAGCGCACGCGCGTGCCCTTGAACGTCTCGCTCTCCACCAGGATCCGGCCGCCTTGCGCCTCGACCAGGAGCTTGCATAGGACCAAGCCCAGGCCCGCTCCCACCGTGGGCCGCACCTTGTTCTTCGTGGAAGGCACCTGGTAGAACTTGGTGAAGAGGCGGGGGAGGCACTCCTTCGGGATGCCGATGCCCGTGTCCGTGACCGCGATCTCGATCATCCCGGGCTCGCCTGAGGCGGCGGACAAGCGGATGGAGCCCTTCTCCGGCGTGAACTGCAGCGCGTTGGACACCAGGTTCGAGAGGACGCGATCGAACGCCTCGGGGTCCGCGAGGGCTTGCGCAAGGTCCTGGGGGGCTTCGTGGGTCAGGCTGACGCCGAGCTCGCCGGCGCGGCCGGAGAAGCGCTCGACGCAGGACTCCAGCCCGGAGCCGACGTCGAGGGGCGACGGCTCGAGCTTCATCCGGCCCGCCTCCAGGCGCGTGACGTCGAGCATGTTGTCGATGATCCCCGCGAGCGCCGCTCCCGCGGCGGCGATGACCTTCACCGCTTCGGCCTGCTCGGGCGTGAGCTCCCCCTTGTACCCGGATAGGAGCGTGTCCGCCTTGCCCACCAGGGCGTTCAGGGGGTTGCGGAGCTCGTGCGACACCTGGGCCAAAAAACCGTCCTTGAGACGGTCCAGTTCGGAGAGCTGCTCCGCCATGCGGTTGAACCGGGACGCGAGCAGGCCCAGTTCGTCGGTCCGGCCCTCGGGGACCCGCGCGTTGAAGTCGCCGCGAGCCACACGCTCCGACGCGGCGGCCACCGCCCGCAGCGGAGCCAGCAGGCGGGAGGCCAAGGCCACGGAAAGGAGGATCGCGAGCGCTGTCCCCAGGAGCCACGCTTGGATGAGGCGGCGTCTGCCCTGGGTCCGGACCCAGGCGAAGGAATCCGACAGGCCTTGCCGGCTGTAGGTCCAGACCAGGGCCTCCGCGTCGCCGGTCGGGAGCGTGAATATCCTGACCCGACCGTGCAGGGGGGAGTCGTCTTCGCGGATGGAGGGCTCCGGGCCCGCGGGCGCTATCCCTCTCCCGCGGTCCCAGGGGCTCATGGGGTCCCCTGGGACCGTCGTTCCGGGGCTGACCCAGGAGCCGCCGAGGAAGGCCTCGGGCGAGGCGTTCTCGATCAGGATCCGCTGGATGCGTTCACAGCCCTCCCCCCGGTCCGCTCCGCAGGAGTCGGCGAGGCGGGCCATGGCGCCGAGCACGGCGTCGTCGCGGCGTTCCTCGAGCATGCGCATCTGGAGCGCGTAGGTGAACCAGAGGGCGCCGCAGAGCGTCAGGCAGAAGACGGCGCCGAGGAGCACGGCGAGCTTGGCTGTCAGGCGCATGGCGTGAGGGATTATTGTACTATGTCCACGCGAGCCCATGCTGACTTCTCCCGTCGTGCGCTCCGGACTCGACGTCCTCAGAGACGAGGGCTTCAAGCGTCTCGCGGGCAAGCGCCTGGGTCTGCTCGTGCATCCCCCTTCCGTGGACGGCCGCTTCACCCACGCGGTGAGCCTGTTCCGGAACGCCGGCGGGTTCGAGCTCGTCCGCCTTTTCGGACCCCAGCACGGCATCCGCGGAGAGACGCAGGACAACATGATCGAGTGGGAGGGGTTCAAGGACCCCGCCACCGGCGTGGAGGTCTGCTCTCTCTACGGGCAGCACCGCAAGCCCACTCCCGCCATGCTTTCGGGCATCGACGCCCTGGTCATCGACATGCAGGACGTGGGCGCTCGGCCCTACACCTTCAACTGGACCATGCTCCTGTGCATGCAGGCCTGCGCCGAACAGGGCGTGGAGGTCGTGGTGCTCGATCGCCCAAACCCGGTCGCGCCGCTGGGCGTCGAGGGGCCGCTCCTGGATATGGAGTACAAGTCCTTCGTGGGTCTGGCCCCGGTCCCCATGATGCACCGCTTGACCGTGGGCGAGCTGGCCGTGTTCTGCGACCAGCGTTTGAAGGTCGCGGCGGACCTCGACGTGGTCTGGATGTCCGGGTACAAGCGCTCCCTCTGGTTCGAGGAGAGCGGACTCCCGTGGGTGTTCCCGTCGCCGAACCTTCCGACGATCGAGAGCTGCCTCGTGTACCCGGGATTCGTGCTCTTCGAGGCCACCAATCTCTCGGAGGGACGCGGGACCACCCGCCCGTTCGAGGTCTTCGGCGCTCCCTTCATCGACCCGGACGCGCTGGTGCGGGTCCTGGAGGACTGGAACCTGCCCGGGGTGCTCTTCAGGCCCATGCATTTCCAGCCGACTTTCCATAAATGGGGAGGGAAGGTCTGCGGAGGGGCGCAGGTCCACGTGCTCGACAAGGCGTCGCTCAAGCCCATGCTGACCGCGACGGCCGTGCTCTGCGCGGTGCGCGAGCTTTGGCCCGAGGACTTCGCCTGGAAGCAGCCTCCCTACGAGTACGAGGCCGCGAAGCTCCCCATCGACATCCTGGCCGGCGGGCCCGGGCTGAGGGAAGCGGTGGACGGCGGCGAGTCCCCGCACTCCATCGCCGCTTCCTGGGGCGCGGACGAGAAGTCCTTCCGGGAGGCTTCGGCCGGTTCGCTCCATTATGACTGACCGGGCCATGATCCTGGCCGCGGGCCTGGGCACGCGTCTTAGGCCCTTGACCGAGCACATCCCGAAGCCGCTCATCCCCGTCGCGGGCAGGCCGTTGCTTGAGAACATCCTGGTGAACCTGCGGGCCGCGGGCGTCAGGGAGATCGCGATCAACACGCATCATCTGGCCGGGCAGGTGCGGGATTTCGTGAAGCGGCTCGCGGACCCGTCCGGCATCGTCTTGTTCCACGAGCCCCGCATCCTGGGAGTGGGCGGCGGGCTGGTGAACGCGAGGGAATTCCTCAGCCGCAGCCCCTACTTCCTGCAGCACAACGGCGATGCCTTGACCGACCTGGACATCGAAGCCCTGTGCCGGGAACACGAGGAGTCCCGGGCATGGGTGACCTTGGCGCTGAAGGACAGCGCGGCCATCAACAACGTGCTGGTCTCGGCCGAAGGGCTCCTCCTGGACATCCTGCCCATGGGCACCGGGTGGTCCGGGGACCGGGGAAGGCTGCTGGGCTACATGTCCATCGGAGCGTTCTCTCCCCGCATCTTCGACTACCTGCCCAAGAAGGGGCCGTCCTCTTTGACGGACGCCGTCGTGCGCGTGGCCAAGGAGCATCCCGGCAAGGTCCGGGCCCACTTCCCGAAAAAGGAGACGTACTGGAACACCCTGGAGAACCTCCAGGGCTACCGCATCGCGCACGAGGACATCTTGGTCCGCAAGGCCCTGCGTCTGCGCGGCATCGACACCTCGGGCGGCCCGGTCCTCGCCGTTCCCGGCTCGGAGGTCTCGCCGAAGGCCGTGCTGCGCGGCTTCGCCTCCATCGGACGCGACTGCCGCGTGGAAGCGGGCGCCGAGCTCGAGGATTGCGTGCTCCTTCGCGGCGGCGTGGCCAAGGGCGGGGCGAAGTACCGCCAAGCCGTGCTCGGCAGGGACTTCTGCATCAGCCAGGAGACGGTCTTCGTCTCGGGGCGGGAGATCGTGAAGAGGCGGGGCTACGGCCCGGGCCTGCAGATCTCTCCTTTGGTGGAGCAGGGATCGGACCGGCAGTTCTTCCGGCTGACGGACGGACGGCGCAGCGAGATCCTGATGCTGTGCCCGGCGGATGACCCGGACTTCGCCCGGTACATGGAGATCGGCCGTTTCCTGCAGGCGCGGGACCTGGGAGTGCCGGAGGTCTTCTCCGTGGACGAGAGGGAGTGGTGCGTCCTCCTGGAGGACCTGGGAGACGATATCCTCTACCTCTTGGCCCGGGAAGGCGACTTGGTCTTCATGGAAGGGCTCTACCGCAAGGTCATCGAGCTGCTCGTCTCCATGCAGGTCCGGGCCAGCCGGGACCTGGCCGCGTGCCCGGCCGCCGGGGAGCGCGCCCTGGACTACCATCAGCTGCGCTGGGAGACGAACTACTTCCGGGACAACTTCCTGCACCGCCTCATCGGCATGGGGCCGGACGCCACGGCCGCGCTGGAGCCGGAGTTCCATGCCTTGGCCGAGATCGTGGCGGGCCACGCGCAGACCTTCATCCACCGGGACTTCCAATCCCAGAACATCCTGATGAAGAGGGGACGGGCCCGCATCGTGGATTTCCAGGGCGCCAGGCGCGGCCCGCTCACCTACGACCTCGCGTCCCTGCTCCGGGACCCATACGTCTGCCTCCCGAAGGCCTTAAGGGACTCCTTGACCGAGGATTACCGGCTGGCGCTGGCCGACGCGGGAGGCCCGCGGCTGCCCAAAGAGCAGCTCTCTGAGCTCTTCCTCCAGGCCGGCCTGCAGAGGAGCATGCAGGCAGTGGGAGCGTACTGCTTCCTGTGGCTGGTCAAGGGCAAGCCGCAGTTCCGTCAGTTCATCCGCCCCGGGCTTGCCCAGATCGAGGATGAACTCGCCTCTATGCAGACCCTGCCGCGTCTCGCCGACCTGGTGGCGAAGGCCAGGGAGACGCTCGAATCCAGCGAGGACGCCCTCATCCGTTCGGTGGTATAATGGCCCTATGAGAAAATCGGGCCTTCTGGTCCTGTCCGTTCTTTCCTGCGCCGTGTTCGTCCAGGCCGCCGAGACCCCGGAGTCCGCGCGGTCTTCCTCCGAGCTCCAGTACAGCGGGGCGCAGCCCTACAAGGCCAGTCAGTACGTCAGTCTGCGCGGCGACGTGGACCTGCGGGGCTTCGCGTTCGTGCCCCAGGGGAGCTCCTTCGTGAGCGTCAACCTCAGCGGGAACGCCAATGTGTCCAGTTTGGACGGGCGGATCCGCTCCAACTACGCGCCGGTGAGCCAGCACGCCTCCCTGTTCATCAGCCAGGGGCAGAACCACGTGTCCCAGTACGTGCACGTGAATACCACGGTCAGCCTGTACAAGGACGGGCGCTACGTGGGCTCGGCCCCGGTGTCGGGCAGCGTGTACGTCTCCGGCTGGCTCAGCGGGAACTCGCTGAACCTCTCGGGCCGCGGCTCGGTCAATGGGTCTGTTTTCGTCCAAGAAGACGACCGGCAGGAGGCGACTTCCGCGTGCATGGAAGATGGCGCTGCCCCCGTAGTGGCGGGCGTTCCGGTGCCCTGGCCGTATCCGCCGGCGCCTACGCCGAACCCTCCGCCGCCCATGCCTCGGCCGGATCCCGTCGAAGAATGCAAGAAGGAATGCATATCCGATTGGGAGGATCAGAGGGCTGAGTGCCAGCATGAGTTCCCTGGCGACTCCTCTGAGGCGAGACGGAAACGGGAGCTGTGCTACGAGAGCGCAGCGGACGTTCTGGCTCGATGCCAGAGGAACTGCGAGGGGCGATGATATGGCTAGGCATCTGATGGCGTGGCGCTTTGTCTACAATAAAAAGGGGAGGGCTGTTCGAGGATACGCATCTGTCGGCGTCCCAAGGATGGACAAGGCGGGATTGGACTGGGAGGTTCCCGTCGACTGCGATATTCTACCCAGGCCTGTTGCCATGCCGGGAGTCACGCGGAAAGGCTCCGTGGAGTTGGCGAAGTCCTTCCTTAGGAAAACGTATGCGGGTTTGAATTTAAAGAAGGAAGACGGCGGTTCGTTCGCGTGGGACCTTCCACCCGGGCCTTGAGGCCTGTCTTAAACCCCTAAGACGGCGGGATGGAGAATCATGGCCATATGAAGTCCATGAATGCGCGACATTACGTTCTTGAAGCTGTTTTGCGGCGGGATGGAGTGCCGTCGTTCGATAGCTATCCGTTCAGTCTCCCGATCATCCGCGGTCTTCATCGTTTGAAATTCAATCCTTCCGTCACGTTCATCACGGGTGAGAACGGTGCGGGCAAATCCACGCTTCTGGAAGCCATCGCCCTCGCGTCAGGGTTCAACCCCGAGGGAGGGAGCCGGAATTTTAATTTCTCGACCCGCGATTCGCATTCCGTTCTGCACGGGAAGCTGTCGCTGCGTCGAGGGATACGTCGGCCCAAAGACGGCTTTTTCTTCAGGGGAGAGAGCTTTTTTAATGTCGCCACGGAAGCTGAACGGCTGGGCGTGCTGGACTCGTACGGCGGGCGCTCGCTGCACGAACAATCGCATGGCGAGGCGTTCCTGTCGCTCGTCATGAATCGCTTCAGGGGACGTGGCCTCTATCTGCTTGACGAGCCAGAGGCCGCGCTCTCGCCGACGCGTCTGCTCGGGCTGTTGCGCCGGATTCATGATCTCGTCCGCGATCATTCGCAGTTCATCATTGTTACGCATTCCCCGATATTGCTCGCCTATCCTGACGCCAGTATCCTCTATTGTGATGAACGCGGCATCCATGAGGTGGAATACGAACGGACCGAGCATTTCGCGGTGACCGTCGCCTTTCTGAACAACTATCGCCAGCGTCTCGCGCAATTGCTGGGCTGAACCTGATCGGTATGATTGGTCTGTGAGGAGAATCATTTTCCCGACCCTCTCCGTCGTCGTCCCGGCCTACAACGAGGAGAAGCTCCTGCGCGCCTGCCTGCGCAGCGTGAAGTCCTGCCTTCCCCCGGGGAGCGAGCTGATCGTTTGCGACAACAACTCCACGGACGCGACTCCCCGCATCGCGGCCGAGGAAGGCGCGACCGTGGTGTTCGAGCCGCACAACCAGATCTCGCGCGCCAGGAACGCCGGAGCCAAAGCCGCGACCGGGGATTGGCTGCTCTTCATCGACGCGGATTCCGTGCTGAACCCCGGCACTCTCGAGGACCTTCTCCTGTTCATGAAGGCCGGCTGCGTGGTGGGCGGCGGGTGCCTGGTGGCCATGGACCGCGTCCCCAAGCGATTCCTTCCGCTCGTGGGGTTCTGGAACCTATGCTCGCGCTTGTTCCTCGTGGCGGCGGGCTCCTTCGTGTTCTGCCGCGCGGACGCGTTCCGGGAGGTGGGGGGCTTCAGCGAGGAGCTCTACGCGGGCGAGGAGCTCGAGCTCAGCCAGGCGCTCAAGCGCTGGGGCCGGCAAAGAGGGCTGGACTTCGTCATCCTCACCCGCTGTCCGCACGTGAGCTCGGGCCGCAAGGCGTACCTCTATACCGGCCGCGAGATGCTGGACCTCCTATGGCGGGCCCTTCCCTGTCCCCTGCGGGCCCTGCGCACCCGGGAGATGCTCCCGCAGTTGTACGACGGCAGGCGCTAGGGCCTGCCGCGGCTGCTCGATCTCCCGGCGCAGGAAGGTCCGGGCCATCGGGTCATGGCCGGTCCTTGACCCAGAATGTCTCCAGGGAGCGCTGAAACTGCGCCGCGAAGCGGTCGCCCTCCGAGGCGGGGCTCACCAGCGAGACGACGTAGACGCAGTCTTTCCTCTCCAGCACCACGGCGCGGGTCAGCGAATCCCCCTTGGGGGCGAACTCGGGAGACTGCGGCAGGGGCTTCCTCCAGCGGTACTCCTTGGCCGCGAGACCGGACAGGGTCGCGGGCGTCGCGGGCCCCACGGTGGCGAGCATGAGGGGACGGTCTTTGCCGTAGCGGTCCGCCGTGAGGTAGGAGCGGACAGAGCGCTTTCCCTTTCCCGGTGGAGCGAGGAACTGGGCTCCGTTATCGTTCCGGATCACGGTCCAATCCGCCGGGACCTCGAGCGAGAAGCCGCCCTTCTCGTCGGAATAGATGGAAAAGCCGCTCTTCTTGGGAGAACAGCCCGTGGCCAGGCCGCACAGGAGCAGGATGCACAGGCGCTTCATCTCCCCACAAGTATGACTCGCGCCTTCGGTGGTGTCAAGCGGCGCCCGGGCAGATTGTCGGCCCGGTCAGATCGTCTCGACCATCTTGAGGAAGGCCTCGCCGACGCGCGGATCGAATTTCCCCTCGGTCAGGGAGCGGCGCAGTTCGGCCATGGCCGAGCCGCGCGCGAAGGGCTCCCGGTAAGGCCTCCAGGCGGTCAGCGCCTCGTACATCTCGGCCACCTGGATGATGCGCGCCCCGAGGCAGATGCCCTCCCCCTTGAGCCCGCGCGGATAGCCGCTCCCGTCGAAGAGCTCGTGGTGCTGGGCCACGGCCTGGAGGGCGGCGGCCGAGACCCTCACCCCGAGCTCCTCCAGGACCGCGGGGCCCCGCTCGGCGTGGCTGCGGAGGGTGGCGCGGTCCTCATCGGAAAGGTCTTCCACGCGCTCATCGCAGCCCAGCAGCTGGGGGGGCAGCGCGCGCTTGCCGATGTCGTGCAGGTAGGCCGCCAGGAAGACGTCGCGGACGGCCTCCTCATCAAGGTCGAGCTTCTCGGCCAGGGCCGCGCAGAGGGCCGCGGTGGAGCGCGCGTGGCCGACCGCGCCCTCCAGCGCCTCGGCCAGCTCCAGGGCCTCCTCCGGCAGGCGGACGCGCCCCGCGAGCCCCCGGAAGATCGCCGCCGCGGCGGCCGGTATGCGGGAAGCATCCTCCAGGGGGTCCTTGAAGCCGAGCATCTCGTAGACCGCGACCCGATGCTTCTTGCCCTTGACCACCAGGCTGCCGCGCTCTTCCCCCACCAGGAGGGCGGGGCCGAGGGCCCTCTCGATCTCCTCGCGCCTTTCGGGCGCGAGGTCCAGGGCCCTGTGGAAGTAGTCCAGCGCCGACTCCGGCTCGCCGAGCTGGGCCCAGACCTTGGCCGCTTGGAGGCAGACCTCCGGGGAGGGGGTCTTTTCCGCCGAACGCGCGAGCCCCTCGACGAGGTTCTCCAGGCCGCGGGCTTCCTCGGGCTTGAGCCCCTGCCGGATGCGGCGCGCCTTGAGGTAATGCCGCGCGCTGGCGTAGGTCCGGGCGTCCACGCAGACCCCGCCCGGCGGGCATAGGTTCTGGATCCGGGACGCCAGGTTCACCGCGTCGCCGATGGCCGTGTAGTTCTTCCGACGCTCGGAGCCGACCAGCCCCATGATGCAGGGCCCCGTCGCGATGCCGATGCGCAGCTTCCACGGAAAGCCCAGAGCCGCCACGCGCTCCTGGATCCTCAGGGCGCTGATGACGGCCAGGATCGTGTGCTGGCGGCTCGGATAGGGGGCGCCGAACTCGGCCATGAGCCCGTCGCCGACGAACTTATCCAGGTGGCCGCGGTAGCGCCGCAGGATCGGGTCGACGGCGGAGAAGAGCCGGTTGAGCTCCTCGACCACGCTTTCGGGCGCGTTGCGCTCGGAGTGGGACGTGAAGCCCTCGATGTCGCAGAAGAGGACCGAGACGGCGCGCTTCTGATGCCGCAGCCGCTTGCCGATGAGGCTGTCGGCCACGGCGGGGTCCATGCAGGCCTGCAGGGCCGCTCCCGCGCCGCGCAGGCGCTCGCGTCCATCCCGGACCATGCCGCGCAGGCGCGCGATCAGGCGGACCAGCCTCCCGCGTTCGCGGACGGGCCGGAACAGGCGTCTGAAAGGCCTGAGGCAAGCGGGGCGTGTCTCGGCCATGGGAGCCTAGAACTTCGTGCTCAGGGAGAACCTTTGGGCGGTGCCCAACTCGCCGGCCGGGGTGAAGGCGTAGTCGAGGCCCACGCGGCCCATGCGCAGGCCGAGGCCCATGCCCAGGCCGTTGAAGGCCTTGTCCGCGGTGGCGTCGGAGGCCAGGCCGGACGCGGCCAGCGTGCTATAGCCCGCCCTCAGGGTCAGGGCCGGGAGGACCATGTACTCGGTCCCGAGGCCGAATCGGGACTCCCCCGAGCGGGGGCGATGGCGGAAATCCGCGGCGAGCCGGAGGCTCGAAAGGACTCGCACGCCCGCTCCCAGGGAGACGGCGAGGGGAAGCTCATCGGTCTGGTTCAGAAAGCGCATGCCGGGCCCCAGGTTCATCACGGAGAAGCCCAGGCTCAGCGGCACGGAGCGCACGTTCCGCTCGAGCAGCAGGCCGAAGTCCAGGGCCGCGCTCTGCGCGCTGACCCCCGCCAGGGAGCTGTTCAGGTACTTCACCGAGATGCCGAGCAGCGGGCCCGAGCCCGCCAGGCGGCGGGCGTAGGCGGCCTGGAGCAGCGTATCGGAGGCCTCGAAGGAGCCCGCGGGGCGCCGGTCCTCGGTCCGGGCTTCGATGCTCCCCTGGCTCAGGCGCGCGAAGCCGAAGCCCAGGGTCCCCAGCGCGCCGGCGGAGAGGGGATGCCCGTACCCGATGAAGTCGTACCGGGTGTCCTCGAAGAGCTCGGCGTGCATGAAGGCCGCTTCCTTGCGGCCCAAAAGGGCCATGCCCGCGGGGTTCCACGAGAGGGCGTTGAGGTCGTCGGCCACGGCCGTGAAGGCCTCGCCCATGGCGACGGGGCGGGCTCCGGGGGCGACCTTGAGGAAGGCGGCGGTCTCGGCGGCCGAGCAAAGAGAGCCCCACCCCATGAACGCGAGGGTGAAGGCTGCGGCAGCCGTCGTCCGATGCGTCCTCATTTGATCACCGCGAGCTTTCCGCTCTTGCGTATGTCTCCGCTGCCGCCTTTGTGCGCCGTCAGCACGTAGATGTACACCCCGCTGCCCACGCCGGAAACGTCCCAGCGGTACTCGAAAGAGGACACCCCCCCGCGGCCGGAGCCGTCGTCCACGAGCGGGGCCGGCCCCGCGAGCGAGGCGCTATGGACGAGCCCTCCGGAAATGTCGTAGATGCGGATGTCGAGGCTCTCCGCCGCGCCGGCTTCCGCGTGGATCGTCGGCGTCTGTCCTCCCCGGGCCGGGTTGGGGAAGGCGTAGACCTGATCGAAGGCGAAGTCCCCGGAGGAGTCCGCGGCCGGCGCCCCGCCCGCGAGAACCTGGTAGAGGGAGAAGTGCGTGGTCTCGGCCACGACGACTTGCTCCGCGAGGTCCACCCGGGACGGCAGGGCTTCCCAAGCCTTGCTGTTCGGGTTCCAGTAGTGGACCATGAGCGTCCGGACGTCCGAAACCGAGGCGTCGAAGGGCAGCCGCAGGGTCACCGGCTTCAGGAAGACCGACCCCTCGGGCCCGAACTCCACGGCCGGCCCGGCGGCGCGCAGCAGGCCCTTGCCCAGGGCCTTCTCGCGCTCCTCCGAGCCCTCCGCGGGGGAGACCGTCACGAACGTCCCCGGCGTCGCCCCGTCCGGGAGCTCGACCGAGGACCGCGCGCCGCAGCCCACCCTGCCGCCGTGCGAGGTCACCTGACCGAGGGCGGCCGTGGACGATACGTGGATGCCTGCGAGATGAGCCAGGCGCGCCTGGGCGTTCTCGAAGAGGCGGATCCTTCTCGCGACCCGGCGCCAAGGGGCCTTCGCCCAGATCGAGGCTTCCGCCGTGAACGGGGTCCCGTCCTTGAGCCGGCCCTCGAGCTCCACGCGGTTGTCCCCGGCGCCCAGACTCAGGGCGAAGTCGTGCCGCGAGAACTTCACCATGAGGTCCTGCACCCCGTCCTGGTCCTCGTCGCCGAGGCTGGTGGGCTTCGACAGGGCCTTCAGGTCGACGGACGGCGCAGAGCCGTTGATGCGCGCCACGAGGATGGAAGAAGGTTCGATGTCCGACGCCTTGGCGCGTGAGGCGGTGGGGAACTCCAGGTAGCAGGTCACGAAGTTCCCCAAGCTGAGCAGGTTGAGCGTGTTCGGGCGCAGGTCCGCGGTGGCCACCAGCTTGGGCTGGGAGAGCTCCAGCGAGTACACCCCGCTCTGCGAATAGACCCCGTTGGACCCGCCGCTCACGTACAGGGTGTCGCCCCCGACCGTGGTGGAGTGCATGTAGAGCGGCACGGGAAGGGCGGGCTCGGATTCCCAGACCCCGAGCGACTTGTCCGAGAGGATGTGCGCGGAGTTGACCGCATCGACCGGGCCGGAGCCGCCCCAACCGCCCAGGACGTAGAGCCTTTCCGCGTGGACCGCGGCCGCGTGGTTCGAGACGGGGGCGGGCAGCGAGGTGGTGACGCCCCAGGGCTCCAGCGTCCCGTCCTCCCGGATGCGGGAATAGAAGACCGCGTCGCTCATCTCGCTGCCGCCGTTGACCGCTCCCCCGAGCACGTAAAGCGTCCCGTCCACGACCGTGGTGTGGGTATAGACCGCCTCGGGGAGCGCGGCCAGCGCGGTCCAGGCTCCCAGGCTGCCGTCTGCCTGCATAGCGGCCGAGTAGACCTGGTTGCTCAGCATGCCGGGCACCCAGCCGCCGGTGACGTAGAGCCTGCCCTTCCACGCGGCCGCGCTGTGCAGGAAGACCGGCGCGGGCAAAGAGGAGGCGATCTGCCACGCTCCCGGGACTCCGTCCGCGCCGATGCGGGAGTAGTAGACCGCCACCGAAGGCTTGAGCCCGCTATTGTAGTGATGGCCGCCCATCACGTAGAGAGTGTCCGCGGTCGCGGCGTAGGCGTGATAGAAGAGGGGCTCGGGCAAACGCGGCCCTTCCTGCCATGCGGCCAGGACTCCGGGGGCCGTGATCTTGGCGTAATAGGTCCGGTCGGCGCCGAAGACGCCTTCCTTGGCCGCGAGACCGCCCACGTTGTACAAGTAGCCGGAGGCGTGCAGCAGGGCATGGCCCACGAAGCCCTGAGGGAGCGGGGTCGCGGCTTGGAACTCGGCGGCTCCGGCGGAGCCGACCGAGAGGCAGGCCAAGAGGCAGAATCCGAACTTTTTCATATGGCGCCCAGCGATAATAGGATTGGGCCGGGCTGGGGGATTTGCAAGCCCCGGTTTTTCAGGAAATGTCAGACAGTGTCAGCCCCGAAAATGTCAGAGAGTGTCAACCGGGATGTCAGAGGGAGTCAGGCTCGTGGTCAATCGCCCAGCAGTTCGTACGCGTCGGGGTGCGTCTGGAGCCGGCGGGCTTCCTTTTCGCCTAGATGTTCGCGGATGCGCTGGATGGTCTTGTAGAGGATGTTGTCGTTGCCCTCGGCGCCCCAGACCTGCTTGATGATGCTGGCCCGGGTGACGGGTCCCTTGCTGTCGAGCAGGAGCTCCAGGACCTGGGCCTCCTTGGGCGTCAAGGTCCCGAGCATTTTGTCCTGGATGAACAGGGTCCGGTAGCCGGAATCCAGGCGGAGGACCCCCTTGGCGTACTGGCGCGGCCCGGAGGATTTTTCCTTGGGATACTGCTCGAGGGTGCGCTTGATGAGGGAGGATATCTCGGAGGGGCGGAACGGCTTGCGTATGTACTCGCGGGCTCCTTGGGCGCGGATCGAGCGCTCTAGCATGTCCGATTTGTCCCCGTAGGCCGTCATCACGATGACCGGGATGTCCCGGAGCATCACGTTCTCCTGGACCATCCTCAGCAGGTCCGTTCCCGGTATCCCGGGGAGCATGAGGTCCAGCAGGATGAGGTCCGGCCGCAGGCTCAGGACCTTCTCGTAGCCTTCCTTGCCGTTGAACGCGTGGTGGACCTCGTAGTTCTGGCGGAAGAGGGTATGGCTGAGCAGCTGCTGGAGCTCCGCGTCGTCCTCGATTATCAGTATCTTGGCCATGGATGCCTTGACACTGTACCAAGGCGGCGGCAGTCTTGACAAGACTTATAGGAAGCGTTAAACATTACGGGTGTTCCCTTTCGCGGGGATAATCATGCTTTGCACTTTCCCTCATGCCTGGGCAGGCGGTGACGCGGGGCATGCCGGCTCTTTCCTGCGGCAGGAGGCTGACGCGCGCGGCGCCGCCATGGCGGGGGCCGTGACCGCGGTCGCCGACGATTCCACGGCTTTATACTGGAATCCGGCCGGGCTCTCGCGGTTGCTTAAGCCCGAGGTCCAGGGGACGCACATCACCCTTTTCCAGGATACGCAGTTCGACTTCGCCAGCGGAGCTCTGGCCACGCGCTGGGGCACATTCGCCGCGGGTATCTTGCGCCAGAACAGCGGCGACTTCGAACGCCGCGCCACGCCTTTCGATCAGGGGACCTCGTTCTCCATCTCCCAGACCGCGTTCATGGGAGGCTGGGGCATGGCCCTGCCGCTGCCGTTCAAGCCCGCCTGGGTCTCCAGGGATCGCCCCTTGGAGGTCGGCGTCTCGGTGAAGAACGTGCGCGAGACGATCGACACGTATTCCGCCTCGGGCAGCGGCGCGGACCTCGGGTTCGGCTTCCGGCCCTCGTCGTCCATCTTCCTGGGCGCGGCCATCCAGAACGTCTGGGCTCCCGAGCTCACCTTCGTGCGCCGTCCCGTGAGCTATCCCAGGACCCTGGATGTCTCTCCCGCCTATCTCCTGCGCCTTTCCGACGAACTCGCAGCCCTGCTGGCCGTGCGCGTGTCCAAGACCGATGGGCGCGGCATCGTGCCTTCGGGAGGAGCGGAGCTCTCCTACCGGGACTTCGCCTGCCTCAGGGTCGGCGACGGAGAGAAGGGGGTGTCCACCGGCTTCGGGCTGCGGCTGGGCAACAGCAGCTTCGACTACGCCGTGCTCATGCACGAGCTGGGACTCAGCCACATCTTCAGCTTCACGCAGCGCTTCGGGCACACGCAGGCGGAGCTGGAAGCCTCCATCCGCAAGGGCATCCGCAAGCTCAACCGGGGAGAGGCCCAGCGCTTAGCCAAGGCTTACGTGCGTTCCGCGGAGCTCAAGCTCAAGCAGGACGACCTCACCGGGGCCGTCAGGGACCTCGAGGTGGCCGGGCTCTGGGACCCGGACGACCCGGACATCCCGCAGAGGATCGCCCAGACCCAGTCGCGCATGGACGGCCTCCTGAGGGAGCGTCTCGTCGAGAGCACCGCGGCCATGGCCCGAGAGGAGTTCGCGAAGGGCAACACCCTCGCCAGCCGCCAGTACTGGCGCGCGGTCCTGGAGACTGCCCCCGACCACGCGGAAGCCAAGGAGCGGCTCTCCGCCATCGACCGTCAGCTCTCGGCCGAGGAGCGTTCGGCCCTGGAGTCCATGCGGGTCAAGCAGCTCGAGCTGGCGCGCGGGCAGACCCTCGACAACGCCGAGGCCCTGCTCAAAAAGGGCCAGTCTCGCCAGGCCGTCGCTCTCCTGGAGCAGGCCCTGCTCCGCGACCCCGAGCACTCCAAGGCGCGCGCGCTGCTCGAGGAAGCCCGCGCGGCCGTGAAGGCGGCGGCGGAAGCGGAAGCCGCGCGCGCGAAGGCCCCGGCCCCGGAGAAGGTCGCGCTGAGCGATGAGCAGCGCCGGAACATGGAGCGGCTCTACTACCGCGCCGTGGAGTTCTATCTCAACGGCCGCTATGCGGAGGCCCGGGCTCTGGTGGACCAGGTCATGGCGATCGATCCGGCCTCGGACTCCGCGCTCAAGCTGAGGGACAAGGTGGATGCCGCGCTGAGGCTGGAGAAGCGATGAAGCGGGCGATCCTGTCGACCCTCCTCCTCGCGGCCTTGCCGGCCCACGCGGTCGTGTGGGTGGGCTCGGAGCATGTCGGCAGGGATCTCATCGAGCCCGCCTCCGGCGACGTGCTGCAGGGCACGTTCACGGACGTGGGCTGCTTCCATATCCTGCCGGGCCGCACGGTCTATGTCTCTCCCGGCATCCCTCTCGTGATCTACGCCTCCACCGTGAACATCGAGGGCGTTCTCGACGGCAGGGGCCGCGGCCAGTTCGGAGGGAGCGGAGGGGCGGCCGGCGCAGCGGGCGTGAACGGGTTCGGCGCGGGCCCTGGCTTCGGGGGAGCGAGCCCTAAGGGAGGAGGAGGAGGAGGAGGAGGCAATACCGGAGGCGCGGGCGGGGGCGGAGCTGCCGGGGGAGCGGTGTACGGTTCCACGGGGACGGTTTTCGGGGGATGGCTGTCCTCCGATGACTCGTTGATGGGTTCCGGAGCTGGCGGAGGCGGAGGGGGGGGAGGCACGACCAGCGGCGGGAACGGAGGGGGCGGCGGCGCCGGCATCTACATCGAGGCGAGTTCCATGAGTCTGACAGGCTCGATCCTCGCGTCCGGTGAGAACGCCGCGGCCATGACGGCGACGGTCGGCACCGACATCCCCGGGGCAGGCGGGGGCGGGGGCGGGGGCACCATACTCCTGCGCGTCCCCGGCGCGATCTACCTGTACGCCGGCTCGGCTTTGACCGCGAACGGAGGCAAGGGAGGGGATCTCATCCACATGGTGGGCGGGACCAACTACCCGGGAGGAGGAGGAGCCGGCGGCCGCGTCAAGATCTTTTACCGGGCCCAGGGAGTGAATTCACCGACCATCTCCGTCACGGCCGGCGCAGCGGGCGGGACTCCGTTAGGGGGGGCGCTCGGCCTCCCCGTGCCCGATACCGGAGACCCGGGGACATCGAGCAGCGGCGTCATCGCCTCCTCTCCCACCCTGTTCGCCGCAGCGGCCGTGCACATCACCTCCGTCTCGTGGTCTTGGAGCCACGACGCGGCCTGGGGAGACGCCTCGGCCGAGACCCGCGGCTTCCGGGTCTACGCGAGCAGCGTGCCTCCGGACCTGAGCTTCAAGGTCTCCGCAGCGGCCGCGGCTACGAACGTGCACGAGGAAGGGCTCTCGCCGAACACCACCTGCCAGCGCTGGGTCTCGGCTCTCACGGATTGGGGAGACAGCGTGCTCTCCGCCCCGGTCTCGACCCACACCCTCGCGTCCCGGCCCGGCTCCCCGGCGTTCGCGGACATGGCCGCGACCTCGCTCTCCTTCCAGTGGACCTTCGGGACTCCGGCGAACCCGGACTACACCGAATACCAGGTGCGCCGCTCCACGCGCTCCGATTTCTCATCCGCGGTCTCCACGGGCTACCGGGTGGCCCTGTCCTCCTCCCCGGCGGACTTGAGCCCCAACACGACCTACCATTTCCAGGTCCGCGCCGTGAACGCGGACAACGTGCCCACGGAGTTCACCGCGCCGGCGAGCACCTGCACGCTGGCCACGGCGCCCTTCTCTCCAGGGTTCGACGGGGTCTATATGTCCAGCGTGGTCTTCTCATGGTCCGCAGGGGACAATCCGAGCGGGACGCTCTATCGGGCGGAGTACTCGGCCAACAACTTCGTGACCGTGGCCGGGACTTCCCTGACCCTTGTCCGCTGCTCGACCTTCACCGGCCTCTCCGTCGGCAGCGTCTACACCTTCAGGGCCGCCGCAGTCAACCACAACGGAGTCCCCTCCGCGTACTCGGCTGAGAAGTCCACGGTCACGGGCGTCACGAGCGACACCTCGTCCCCGGTCCCGCCGGGCGCTCCCCAGGCCGACCGGAAATACTCCTACGACGGCACCGCGACTTTGACCTGGTCCCCGGCAACGAGCGCCTCCGGCATCGAGGACTATTATCTGGAGATCGGGACCGCGCAAGGCGCGTCCGACTTTTTCGCTGGAAGCGTGGGCAAGGATGTCCTGACGTACAATGTCGCGGGCATGCAGACCTCCCGGACGTACTACGCCCGGATCAAGGCACAAAGCGGAGGCGGCATCTGGTCCCAGTACTCCTCTTCCAGCGAGGGCCTGCCGGTGTTCAAGCCCGCGCAGGAGTCCGCTTTCGCCAAGCCCATCAACTGGCCCAACCCCTTCGACCCGGAGACCGGCTCGACCCAGATCGGCTTCGATATCTCGGAGCCGGCCACGGTGACGCTCAAGATCTATACCCTGCAGGGCGCGCTGCTGCACGAGGAGTCGCGGCGTCTGGAGGGCATCGGCAACCAGATCTGGACTTGGAACGGCCGCAACGACTCGGGCGGCATGGCGGCCCCCGGAGGCTACATCGGGATGATCGAGAAGCGCTACGACGGCCGGCGCGAGACGCAGAAGTTCAAGCTGGCGGTGGTCTACTGATGCGCCTGTTCCGCTCGGTGGCCTTCAAGCTGTCGGTGCTGAGCTCGCTGCTCGTGCTGGTCGTCATCGGCGCGATGGCCCGGCGCATCCTGGTGCAGATCGAGGCCTCGCTGGTCACCGAGATGCGCCTGCGCGCCGAGTTCTTCGCCCGCTCCTGCCGGGAGGCCCTCTTCCCCAAGCTCGACTCCTTCGCCCTGCACTTCGCGGTCCAGGAGGTCGCCCGGGAGAAGGCCGTCACCTACGCCGCGGTGCTGGGCCCGGACGGAGAGATCCTCTCCCACTCGGACTCCCGGCGGGTGGGCGGCAAGGACCTGGACCCGCTGGTCAAGAGCGCCCTCGCCGCGGCCCAGCCCCTGGTCCAGCGCGCGGCCTCCCCGGACGGGAAGGAGTCCTTCGACGTCTCCGTCCCGGTGGTCATGGTGTCCCGGCGCGTGGGGACCGCGCGGCTCGGCTTCGACAGCTCCTCCGTGCGCGAGGCGCTCGCCGAGACGCGCCGCCGGATCCTGATCGCCGCCCTGTTCTCCATCGCCCTGGCCTCGCTCGGCACGACGCTGATCGTGCGATGGATCATCCGCGTCCTCCCCAGGCTGGCGGAGGCCGCGCGTCAGGTGGGGCGGGGGAACTTCAACGTCCAGGTCGAGTGCCCCGAGCACGACGAGATCGGCACCCTGGCGCGGGCCTTCAACGAGATGACCATCGCCAACGGCCTGCTCTTCACCGCCATCCGGGAGGAGAAAGAGAAGCTCGAGACCGTCTTCGGGCAGACCCGCGAGGGGCTCGTCCTCACCGACGTCGAGGGGAAGTTCCTGCTGGTCAACGAGGCCGCGCGCAAGCTCCTGAGCGGCGGCGAACTCCCGGCTTCTCTCGGCGAGGCGCTCGCGGGATTCGAGTGCCGTCCGCCGCTCAAGGAGATCCTCGGCTCTCCCCAGCGGGTCACGCCTTGCGATTTCACCCGGCGCGAGCCGAAGCTCTATATCCTGGCCGGGGCGGCCGAGCGCCTCGGCGAGGCGGGGCAGCCTCCCAGCTTCGTGTTCATATTCCACGACGCCACCATCGAACGGCGGGAGGAGGAGCTCTCCCGGAACTTCCTTTCCATCGTCTCGCACAAGCTCAGGACCCCGCTCATGGTCGTGATGGGATTCCTGGACATCGTGCGGGAGGAGCCCGAGCGGCTCAGCCCCCTCCAGCTCGAGGCCTTCAATAAGATGGAGCGCAACGTCGAGCTCCTGAGGACGCTGGTCGAGAAGCTGCTGACCTACACTACCGCGCAGAGCAAGGAGACGCTGATGCTCCAGCGCCAGGACGTCGCGCTCCCGTCCATCGTCGAGGAGGCCCTGAACGCGCTCGCCGCCCCGCTGGAGGAGTCCGGGGCGAGGGTCCGGTGGGCCCGGGAGGCCATGAGCCTCCTGCCGAAGCTGCGGGCCGATCCCGAGTTCGTGAAAGAGGCGCTCAAGTGCCTCATCGAGAACGCGGTCAAGTTCAACCCGGGCGAGAGCCGGGAGGTCCGCATCGACGCCCGGCAGGAGGGCGGCGTCGTGAGGGTGTCGGTCGGGGACAACGGCCCGGGGATAGCCCCGGAGGAGCGGCATAAGCTTTTCCGGAAGTTCTACCAGATCGACGACGACTTCACGGGGCAGACCGTGGGCATGGGGCTGGGACTGGCCTTCGTCAAGAACGTGGCCGAGGCGCACGGCGGCGCGGTGGGCGTGAGCTCGAAGCCCGGGGAGGGCAGCGAGTTCTATTTCACCCTGCCTTGCGGCGGCGGGAGCCAGGGATGACGGGGGCTCGGCCGCTGCTCGGAGCCGCGCTCTGCGCCTGCCTCGGCGGCTGCGCCATGACCCGGGACTATGTCCTCGTCTATTACGCCCCCCAGGGCAGCCCGATGAAGCTGCGGGGCGCGGAGAACGCCAAGGTCCGCGTCGACGTGCTGGACCGCCGCTACATCAAGGACAGGGTCAGCTCCAAGAAGAACGGCTTCGGCGTCGAGACCGCGCCCATCATCGCGAGCAACTCGATCCCCGACTTGTTCGCCGAGGCGATCCGGGCCGAGCTGCGCGGCCGCGGCTTCCAGCTCGCGGACGGCGGCGTCCAGGTGGCGGCGGAGCTCAACCGGTTCTACGGGGATTTCAAGTCCGGCATGCTGACCGGGAGCGCGGTGGCCGACGCGGCGATGAACGTGACGGTCAAGACCGCGGGCGGCCGATCGATCCTGTCGAAAAGCTATTCGGGCGAGGGGTCCAACTCCGGCTTCGCGCGAATGAACGGCGCCAACGTCAAGGTCGCTCTCGATGAGTGCCTCAGGAGCGTCCTTTCCAACCTGTTGAACGACGCCGAGTTCGTGGACGCTCTGCTGCGCGGCGGGGAAGGCGGCGGCCCCGCGGCCGAGCGGGAGCCGGTTCCGGCGGCCGCCTCCGATGTGGACGAGCTCCCGGCCGGCCGCGCCGGCGCCCGCCGCAAGGCCCACGCGATCGTCATCGGCATCGAGCGCTACCGTGAGAAGCTGCCGGCGGCCCGTTTCGCGGCCTCGGACGCGCGGCTCATGGCCCGCTACCTCACCGAGGTGCTGGGCTACGACGCGGGGAACGTGGCCGTCCTGGTGGACGGGCAGGCGAACAAGAGCGATTTCGAGAAGTACTTCGAGCGATGGCTGCCCAACCGGGTGGAGAAGGACGACGAGGTCTTCGTCTATTTCTCCGGGCACGGCGCGCCAAACCCGGAGAGCGGCGACGCCTACCTCGTCCCGTTCGACGGGGACCCGGGCTATCTCCCGGAGACCGCCTATCCGGTCGAAAGGCTGTACTCCCAGCTCGCCAAGCTCCCGGCGAGGAGCGTCACCGTGGCCATGGATTCCTGCTTCTCGGGCGCGGGCGGACGTTCGGTGCTCGCCCAAGGAGCCAAGCCGCTCGTCCTCGCGGTCCCGGCCGCCGTACCGGCAGGGCTGACGGTCATGACCGCCTCGGCCGGAGACCAGGTCAGCCACAGCTACGAGGAGAAGGGACACGGCCTGTTCACCTACTTCCTGCTCAAGGGCATCCAGTCGCAGGCGGTCGACGGTCCCGTCGTCTTCAGGAAGGTCTTCGACTACGCCGCCCCGCAGGTCAGCCGGGTGGCCAGGCGGGAGTACAACAGCGATCAGGTCCCGCAGTGGAAGGGCGCGCCCTAGATGCCCTCGACCGGCTGAAGCCCGCTTTTTCATATAATTACGCGCGTACATCATGAAGCCCTGGCTCGCGCTCCTTTTGTGCTCGCTTCCCGCGCGCGCGCACGCGCATCTATTCCCCATCCATCCCGTGGAGGTCCGGCTGGCCGTGGTTCAGGGCGAGGTGCGCGCGAGCATCGAGTCCAACGCGGTGTATTGGAACGCCCGCATCCTGGGCGGCCAGCCTCCCCCCAGGGGCTGGTCTCGGGATACGCTGGAGGCTGCGGAAAGCTATGTCCGGGCCCATCTCAGGCTGCAGGTGGATGGGCGGCGGCTGGAGGGTCGGCTGCTGGACGCGCGCTATATCCAAGAGCCGTGGAAAGACTGGAGGGAAGGACGCGTCCTCTTCCAGATGACGTACCCGCTGCGCAGCGAGACCGGCAGGCTCACGGTGCATTCCATGTTCTTCGCCGAATTCCATGAGGAGCTCGAAGAGGCCCACGACAGGCCGGGCGGGTGCATGAGCGACCACAGCGGCATCCGCCAGGAGTTCGTGACCCGTCTGCGCGTAGGCGGCCGCGCTCCCCTGAGCCTGGAGCTCCCGCTCGACGCGCCGGAGGCTTCGTTCCTTCTGGAGGACGCGCTCCAGACCTCGTGGCAGACTTCGGCAGCCGCTTTCAAGGCCGGATTCGGGACCCCCGCTTCCAGACCCGCGATACTTTTATTCGTCGCCGCCGGGGTCCTGTTCTGGAGCGGGGGCCAAGCGTTCTTGGGGGCGGCCGCGCTGCTGGCGTTCGCGGCGCTCTTTTTTCCGGCCTCCCCTTTGCCGTGGCTCGAGCCGCTCGAATGGGCCTCGGCAGCCTTGCTGGCGGCCTCCGCGGGGCTCGGGATGCGGCGCGGGGCCCTGGGGATCGTTCTGCTTTCCATCCCCTTGTGGGCATGGGAGGTCAGGCTCGCGGCGGGAGAAGTCCCCGTCATGGCGCGGCTGGCTTTGACCGGCGGTCTGCTGTGTTCCTCCGCCCTGGCGGCCTGTCTGCTCGCGGTCTCCTTCTGGGAGGTCCGGCGGAGGCTCTGTCTTCACAGCGAGGCTCTTTCCGAAAGGCTGTTCCGCGAACAGCTGCGCTGGGCTGCGATGCTGATCGCGGTCTGCGCCGGGCTGCTCTTCGCGAGGACGGCTTTTCAGGCGGGAATGGGATGAACATCATCGAACTCAAGGGAGCGCGCAAGGTCTACCGGAAGTCCCATCTGGGCCGGGTGAAGGAGACCGTGGGCGTCGCTGACGTGAGCCTGGAGGTGCGCCAGGGCGAGGTCTTCGGTCTCGTGGGGCTCAACGGCGCCGGGAAATCCACGACCATCAAGCTCATACTCGGTCTCCAGCACCCCACTCGAGGCACGGCCGAGGTGTTCGGCCGGCAGATGCCGGACGTGGAGGTCCTGCGGCGCATCGGCTATCTCCCAGAGGCCACCACCCTGAGCAGATACCTGACCGGCCGAGAGGCCGTGTCCTTCTTCGCCGCGCTCTCGGGCATCCGGCCCCAGGAGCGCGAAAGCGCCGTCACCGGCATCCTCGAGCACGTGGGCATGCTGGGCGCGGCGCAGGACCGTTGTTCCGAGTACTCCAAGGGCATGCTGCAGCGCATCAGCATGGCCCAGGCCCTGGTGCATGATCCGGAGCTTTTGATCCTGGACGAGCCGGGCAGCGGGCTGGACCCGCTCGCCATCAAGGAGCTGCGCGATCTCATCGGCTGGCTGCGGTCGCGCGGCAAGACCGTCTTCTTCTCCTCGCACCACATCTCGGAGCTCGAGCAGGTCTGCGACCGCATCGGCGTGCTCTCCGAGGGGCGCGTGGCGCGCCTCATCGATCAGAAGGAGTGGAGGGAGGGGGGGCAGGGCTTGGAGGAAATATTCCTTTCCGCGGTGCGGCGCTCGGAGCGCGTCGGGCCCATGAGGTTCCAGCCATGACGGCCTTGCTCTCCATCGCCCGATACACCTTCCGCCAGCACCTGCGGCACAGGGTCTATCTCACCCTGCTCATCTTCGGCTTCCTGCTCTTCGGCGGGGCTCTGGCGATCTCATCGCTCGCGGCCGAGGAGCGTCTGAGGCTGCTCCTGGACTTGGGCCTGGCCGGCATCGAGAGCATCGCGTTCCTTGCCATGGTCTTCCTCACGGTCAGCCTCGTCCTGGAGGAGGTCGAGTCCCAGACCATCAACCTCATCCTGGCCCATCCGGTCCCGCGTCCGGCGTACGTGGGGGGGCGCTTCCTGGGCACATTCGGGTCCGTGGCCGCAGGCATGGCGGTCATGGCGGTCCTGCATCTGGCGCTGCTGGCCCTCTCCGGCTTCCACCCGGACAGGACCTACGCCCTGGCCTGGGCCTGCATCCTCTGCAAGGTCGCGGTGGCGGGCTCCTTGGCCCTGGCCCTTTCGCTTTTCTCGAGCTCCGCGAACGCGGCCATGGTGTTCACCGCGTTCCTCTGGGTCTTGGGCCATTTCTCCGACGAGCTGTCCTTCCTCGCTGAAAAATCCGGGAACGCCGCGGTCCGCGCCGCGATCTGGATCGCGCAGCACGCCGCCCCGAACATGGCGTACTTCAACTACAGGGACGTCCTCGGCGCGGGGCTGCCGCCGGGTCCGTGGTACGGCTGGACCCTGGCGTACACTCTGTGCTACGCGGGACTCTGCCTCTACGTGTCCTGCTGGGCCGTTTCCCAGAAGGAGTTCTGATGGCGGTCCGCTGCGGCGGCGTCGTGCTCTTGGCGCTCGTGCTGGTCTGCGACGCCGGCCTTCGCTCCTCGTACCAGCTGCCCTATGAGAGGTTCGGCCGGCTCGTCATGACGGAGAATGGCCTGCAGGACCTGGGGGCGGCCGCTTGCGGGTTCAGGCGCGTGGCCGCGGACCTGGCTTGGATCCGGTTCCTGCAGGTCCTGAGCGGGGCGGATTCCTTTTCGGCCGAGGCGGTGAAGGCCTCGGCTTCCCGCGTCGTGCGCCTGGACCCGAACTTCGTCCAGCCGTACGTGTTCGGCGCCGGGGTCCTGGCATTCTCGCCGAACCTTGACCGGACCCAGGACGCCATCGCGCTGCTCCAGGAGGGGATCCGCCGCAACCCGAAGGAGTGGACCCTGCAGGCGACGATGGCCGCCATCCTCTACAAGCTCGAGGACCAGCCCGAGCCCATGATGGTGGAGCTCGAGCGGCTGGCCGCCGTGGACGGCTGCCCCGTGGTCCTGCGCGCCATCCTGGCGAACCTCTACAAGGCCCGGGGGCGGCCGCGGGACGCTCTGCGCGTCTGGCTGAGGGTCCTCGAGTCCGACCTGCCGCCGGGGGAACGCCGGCGAGCCGAGGGGCAGGTCGCGGAGCTGATGAGACAGTCCCCTGCGCGAACGGAGGACGTCCGCGCTTCGGGGACCGCGCCTGCTGAGGCGCAGGAGAGACCATGAACGTGACGCCTTTCGACGTGCTGCCGCGCCTGCCGGAGAAGCTCGAGCCCCTTCGGGCCATCGCCTTCAACCTGTGCTACGTCTGGAACTGGGAGGCGGTCCGCCTCTTCATCCGGATGGACCCCGATTTCTGGGACAAGACCTATCAGAACCCGGCCCTGATGCTCAGCCGGCTCCCCCAGAGGAAGTTCGACGAGCTCGCCGCGGACGAGGGCTTCATCGCGAACATGCGCCGGGTGAACGAGCAGCTGCGCTCCTACATGGAGGCCCCGACCTGGTTCCACCGCTCGCACCCGGACCTCGGCGGGCACGTGTTCGCCTATTTCTCCTGCGAGTTCGGCATCGACGTGAGCATGCCCATCTACTCCGGCGGCCTCGGGGCGCTGGCCGGGGACCACCTGAAGTCGGCGAGCGACCTGGGCCTGCCCATGGTCGCGGTGGGCCTGCTCTACCGCGAGGGATACCATTCGCAGTACCTGACCGCGGACGGCTGGCAGCAGGAGGCTTATCCCATCAACGATTGGTACAACATGCCGGTCGTCCGCGCCTGCGACCGCGAGGGCCGGGCGGTCCGCGCGCGGGTCGAGCTGGCCGGGCGGGAAGTCGCGTTCGAGGTCTGGCGCGTCCAGGTGGGCCGCGTCCCCTTGTTCCTGCTCGACACCGACCTGCCGGACAACCCCTCCGAGGACCGGGACATCACCAAGCGCCTCTATGTGGGCGACAGGGACATGCGCCTGCGGCAGGAGGTGCTCCTCGGCATCGGCGGGATGCGCGCCCTGGCCGCGTTGGGCTACGAGCCCTCCGTCTGCCACATGAACGAGGGCCACTCGGCGTTCCTGGCCGTCGAACGCGTCCGTCAGATCATGGAGAAATACAAGCTCAGCCGCGAGGAGGCGAGGGAGGTGCTGCGGGCCTCCACCGTGTTCACGACCCATACGCCCGTGCCGGCCGGCAACGAACGCTTCAGCGCCGAGTCCGTGCGGACCTACCTGGGGCGGCACGCCGAGGGCATCGGCATGAGCGTGTCGGAGTTCCTGGACCTCGGCCGGGACAAGCCCGGCGAGAAGGACGAGGAGTTCTGCATGACGACGTTCGCCATGCGCTTCGCCGCGCACCTCAACGGGGTGAGCCGGCTGCACGGGGAGGTTTCGCAGAAGATGTGGAGCCACCTCTGGCCCGGCCTGCCCATCGAGGAGGTCCCCATCGGCGCGGTGACCAACGGCATCCACACCCACTCCTGGCTGAGCCATGATCTGGCCGAACTCCTGGGCCGGTACTTCGGGCCGAAGTTCCACGAGGACCCGATGGACTTCTCGGTCTGGAAGCGGGTCTATGAGATCCCGGACAGCGAGCTTTGGCGCTCCCGCGAGACCCGCCGCGATCGGCTGGTGTGGTTCGCGCGCAAGCGGCTGAAGAAACAGCTCATCCGGCGCGGGGCCTCCTCGCACCTGCTGCAGCAGGCCGAGCAGATGCTCGACCCGGACGCGCTCACCATCGGCTTCGCCCGGCGCTTCGCGGCCTACAAGCGCGCCACCCTGCTCCTGCAGGATCCCGCGAGGCTGCGGGCCATCCTGAACGATCCCAAGCGCCCGGTCCAGGTCATCGTCGCGGGGAAGGCCCACCCCAACGACACGGCGGGCAAGGAGCTCATCAAGGAGCTCGTCCACTTCATCCGGCAGGAGGGCTTCCGCAACCGCATCGTCTTCATCGAGGATTACGACATCAACGTGGCGCGCTACATGGTCCAGGGCGCGGACGTGTGGCTCAACACCCCGCGCCGTCCCCTGGAGGCTTCCGGGACGAGCGGCATGAAGGCCGCGGCCAACGGCGGTCTGCACCTGAGCACCTACGACGGGTGGTGGTGCGAGGGCTACGATCCGGAGGTGGGCTGGGCCCTCGGGTCCGGGGGAGAGGTCTATGACACCCCCGAGAATGAGGATAAGGTGGAGAGCAGCACCCTCTACGACATCCTGGAGAACGAGGTCGTCCCGCTCTTCTACGACCGCGGGAAGGACGGCTTGCCGCACCGATGGATCGCGAGGGTGAAGCGCTCCATGGCCGAGATCGGCGCGCAGTTCAACACCCATCGGATGGTGGCCGATTACGTGGACCGGTATTACGTGCGTGCGGGCCGGAAGTTCGGCGAGCTCACGGCCGGCGGCCAGGAGCGGGCCAAGGATCTGGCGGCTTGGCACGGGCACATCCGCAAGCATTGGGGCGAGATCCGCGTCGAGGACGTCCGGTCCGACGCTCGGGGCACGCTCGGCGTGGGGGACTCCCTCGAGGTGAGCGCGCGCGTCCGGTTGGGCGGCCTGCGTCCGGAGGACGTGGAGATACAGCTCTACTTCGGCCATCTTTCCAGCCCGGGGCAGCTCGCCGGAGGCCGGGGCCTGCGCATGGAGCCGGATCCCCCCGAGGGGGAGGTCTTCACGTACCGGGGCCGCATCCCATGCGAGACGAGCGGCCGCTGCGGCTACACCGTGCGCGTCCTGCCGCGGCATCCGGACCTGATGCACCCCTACGAGCCGGGACTCATCCTCTGGGCGTAGGATGTCCAAGTCCGGCCGCTGGCCGCTGGTCTCGTTGCTGATCCTGGCCGGCGTCCTCTTCCTGGCCCATCGTCCCGTCTTCGGCTCCCCGGAGGCGGGCTGGGCGGACTTCCTGTACGTGCTCGGCAACTGGGGCCTGCGCGATGTCCAGGGCCTCGGCGCGGTCTTTTCGGGAGGCTACAGCCAGGCGTTCTGGTACGGGAACGGGGACTGGGTCCCGGTCAGTTTCCTGGTCTTCTACGCGCAGAGCCTGGCGCACTCTCCGGCTGTCATCCGGGCCTGCGCGCTTGCGCTGCTGGCCCTGGACGCCTGGCTGGTCTCCCGCGTCGCGCAGCGGCTCTTCGAGAGCCGCTGGGCCGGGCTCCTCTCAGGTCTTATCTTCGGACTTCACCCGGCCGTGTGGGGGGCGGTGCACGTCTCATGGGAATGCCACGAGCTCGCCTGCCTCTTCGTCCTGGCCGCGTTCCTGGCGCACCTGAACGGCAGGCGGTCGTGGCCGTATTTCGGCCTGGCCCTGCTCTCCAAGCAGACCTCGTTCATCCTGCCGGGACTGATCTTGGCGTACGAGCTCGCTCAAGGCAAGGGGCTCCGCCGCGCTCTTCGCTGCGTGCTCCCGCACCTGGCCGTGTTGGCCGTGTACGGCGCCGCGTACTGGGCGCTGCACTTCGGCTCCGGGCAGGGGGGAGGCTTCGACCCGGGCTGGACCCTGTCGCAGCCCATGCAGAAGGCGGGAGAGGCGTTCAGGATGCTCTTCCCCTATCGGGCCTTCTCTCTGTGCCTGCTCGCCGTCTTCTTCTGCGAGAAGCCGCTTTTCCTCGGGGCCTGGATCCTCATCGCGTCGGCTCCTTTCATGAACCTGCTCCCCCTGCAGGCCTTGAGCCGGGTGCTGGGAGCCAAGCCGCTCGAGCCCAGGTACGTGATGCTGGCCTGCGCAGGGCTGGCGTGGGCCGTGTCCTCCGGCCTTCTGCGCCTGCGGCGATGGTCCCGCCCGGCCTCGGTCCTGGGCCATGCCGCGGTGCTGTCCTTCGCCGCCTTCCCGCTGCTCAAGCCCATCGACCAGCGCGACACGGAGAGTCCCATGACCGCGCTCTTCACCGCGCCCTTCCTTAAAGAAAGGGGCTCGGAGGGATGGCGGGAGCGCTACGGGGACGCCGCAGCGGACGTTTTTGAGAGGACTTTCGGGAGCGGGCTCGTGTATTCGGACCCGCACGTGGCCCGCTACATCCGGAACCTCGTCCACCGCAACGGCCTCTACAGCGGCAGAGTCCGGACCCTGCCGGACGCGTTCGTCTCCGCAGCGGGCGGCTGGGAGCCTGCGCGCAGGGATTGGGAACTGGCCTTGCGGGCTTCGGGGCCGGAGGAGGCCCTGGCCAGATCGAAAGCGGCGCTGGAGTCGGACAAGCGCCACGTGGGGGCGCTCCTTCTGGCGAGCCTGAGCCTGGACCAGCTGGGCCGCAAGGGGATGGCCAGCCGGCTCATGGAGCTCGCGCGAAGGGAATCGGGGCTGAACCCCGCGTTGGCCGCGAAGATCTCCGGCATGCCCGCGGAGCCGGTGCGCCGGCTGGAGACGGACATCCTGGAAAGGCCGGGCGGGACGCCTCCCATGACCGCTGAGGATGAGGACCTGGGGCTGCTCTATGTCGGGGCTTTGCAGGAGCTCGGCAGCCTCAAGGAGGCGGAGCAGGCGCTCGAGGAGCTCCGCCGCGTCACGCCCCGAGTCCGGTCAGCGCCTTGAGCGCCGCCTCCAGGACCGGCCGCGCGGACACGGGCCCTCCCACGGCGCGCTTCATCCACTCCTCGGGCGTGAGCAGGCCGAGGCTGCACTGCCGCTCCATCTCCTTTCCCAGGGGATGCGTCCTGAAGTAGTCCTCCACCTGGTAGGCCACGATGTAGCCCAGGGGATAGTTCGGGATGTAGAGGGCGTAGTCGATCATGTGCGAGTAGATGGCCAATAGCGGGCTGTCCTTGACCCCGAACGCGGGCGCGTAATATTCGTTCCAGACGTCCTTGGCGATGCGCACCACCGCTTCCCGGAACTCGGCCGGGGTCGCGTCCGGGTGCCCGTAGAGCCAGCGCCAGGTCCGCATCTCGACCAGGGAGACGCCGGCGATCTCGCGCAGGGACCAGAAGAGGTCGAGGGTCTTGAGCGGCGCGGAATCCTCGCCCGGCTTCGCCAGGCCCAACACCTCCATATCCTTGGCCTGGAACACGAAGGCGTAGCCCTCGGTGAACGCGCTGTTGGGCACCCCTTGCAGCAGGGTGTGGTCCACCCGGTAGAGGCTGAAGACCTGCTCCACGCAGTGCCCGAGCTCATGCATGGCCGTGTTGAAGCCCTTGTAGTCCATGCCGCCGTCCGGGACCTTGGTCCGCAGATGAGACTTCTCCGTGCGCATGCTCGCCTCGAACGCGTGACCGGCCCCGCGCGCGGGGTCCACTTCGATCTTGGATGCCAGGAACTCGGCGGTCTTCCGGTCGAAACCGAGCTTCCGGAGGATGTCCGGCAGGGCTTTCTGGAGCGCGGCCACGTCCGGATACCGTTTGGCCACGAGTTTGTCGAGGTCGGCCTCCGAGGTCGCGCTCCCGGGCTTGAACCCGTTGTACCAGATGTCGAAGGGCTGCAGCTCCCTGCCGAGCCGCTTGCGGATAAGGGCCGCCGCGCGGCCGCCGGCCGGAGACGTGAGCACCTCGGTGAGCAGGCGCTCGACCGAGTCCTCGGACATCTCCCGCTCCAGGCGGAAGGACCGGTCCATGTGCGTGGGGAAGGCGGGATAGTAGGGATCGAGCAGGCGCATGGCGCGCGCCACGGAGAGCCATTGCGCATAGCGGGTGTCCGGCTCCCTTTCGGGAGGTCCCCCTTCCACGGAGTTCGAGCCCAAGTCCCAGAAGACCTTCGGATCGTCGATGACCGACTCGGGGATCTCCTGAAGGATGATGCGCTCCATGACGGTCTGGATGGCCTGCTGCTTCGGCAGGTTCTGCTTCGGGGAGCTGTAGAGCCCCATGATCTCGTCGCGCAGGCCCCAATGGGAGATGAGCTTGAGCCCTTCCCGGAACATGGGCTTGCCGTCCGAGCCCTTGATGCGGTCCATGAACACGTTGTAGTTGAAGACGTAGTCGTTGCCAGCGGCCTGCGCCTTGGCGATCGCCTGCTCGACCGAGGCCGGGACGCGCGCCTGGAAGCGCTGCGCCAGACGGGTCTCGGCCCAATCCCTGCGGGACCACGACGCGCCGTCGCGCTGGCAGTCCTCCAGGGTCCTGAGCGGGAAATTGAGCAGGATGACGAAGGCGAGCTTGTTCTTGAAAAAGTCCTCCTGCAGGTGGGCCCTGGGCGAATAGGCCGCGAAGAGCTCGTCCACCGGATGCCGCGGGAGGCGGCTCTCATCCTGCTGCCTGCGGAGCTCCAGGCTCAAGGCCTTGAAATGACCGTCGAGCTGCTCGAACTTGGACTCCAGCCTGGAGAACAGGGTCTCCAGGTCCTTGCCGTGGAAGAAGAACTTGGCGCAGAACTCCTCGAGCTCCCGGGGGGTCCCGTCCTCGGCCGTCCACATCCGACTGACCTGACGCACGCCCTGCTCGAAGCGGGCGCGTTCAGGGGCGGGGATCGTGGATTGCTGGCCGGACACGGGCGCGGCCAGGATCAGGGACAAGACGATGACGGGTGTTGTGCGCATGCCGTATGGTAGCATTTGATAAACTCTCATTTCGGATGGACGAGACCGTGGAGATCTCCGGCTGGAAATTCTTCCTGGGCTGCGCGTTCGCGGCAGGAGGGATGTATCTGCTCGGTTCGACCGTCTCCTTCCCGGGCTGGGTCGTGGCTCTCGAGCTCCTGCTCATGATCCTCGCCCTGTTCATCTTCGGCTCCATCCGCTACCGCATCGACAAGAACGCCGTCTCCTACGGGGGCGGTCTCGTCATCCTGGCCACGTTCTGGACGCTCTGGTGGCCCGGGTCCGCGTTGCGCGCGGAAGGAGCGTCCGGCCTGGGGCCGTTCGTCCATCGGCATTTCCTGACCCTGCACGGGCTCGACGCGCTCGTGCACGCGGACACCATGCTCTTCATCCTGGGGCTCACCCTGTTCGTGGCCGTCATCTCGCAGACCCGCCTTCTGGAGACCGTGAGCTTCATCGTGCTCCGCCGCTTCCAGGGCAGGCTCGCGGTCACGGTGGCGGTGATCGCGGGCCTGGTGGCGGCCGCCTCCGGCGTTCTGGACGGGGTCTCCATGATCGGGCTCATGATCCGGACCCTGGTCATCCTGCTCCTGCTCTCGAAGGTGGAGGATGAATTGCTTATCTACGCGGTCATGGTCTCCACCGTGGTCACGACCGTGTGCGGCATGTGGCTGGCGTACGGCGAGCCGCCCAACCTCATCATGAAGGCGAACCTCTATCCCCTGCTGGACGACGCCTTCTTCCTGCGCTACTGTCTGCCCGCGGCCCTGGGCAGCTACTGCATCGTGGCGTGGAACCTCAGCAAGAAGATCGGTCTGCGCAGGGTGGAAATGGACAAACTCGACATCTTCGAGACCCATGCCGCGGACCTGCGCTTCCTCCAGGCCATGCGGCACGGCGAGGTGTGGACGCCCCTGGAGTTCGTGGCGGAGCATCGGGAGTCCTTGGGCGCTCTGGCGGATCCCCTGCTCGAGCGCATGCATCAAGGCATGTCCTTGGGAGAGGCCCTGGTGAGCGTCGGGGTTCCGGAGGAGCGCAAGAGGCTCTTATTGGACGAGTTCCTTTCCGTGGAGACCGAGGGCGAGCTTGAGGAGGCTCTCGAGGCCGTCAGCCGTCAGCGCGTCCGCGCGCAGACCGTGGGGCTCTTGTCCTTCATCCCCTTCATCGGCCTGCTGGTCTGGCACGCGATCGACCACCGACTGCCTCTGTTCCCCGCTCCGTTCGCCGGCTTCCTCGTGGCTTTGGCCGGGATCTGGGGACACGCGAAGATGCGCCGGCTCGCGTTCCACGAGGCCAAGCACGAGTATGCCGAGTACTTGTTTTTGTTCCCGCTCTTCCTGGGCATCTCGTTCCTCTCGAAGACGGGGTTCTTCGACCAGCTGGCCGCGCTCCTGCGCGACGGCGTGGCGTCCGGCGCCGCCATCCGTCTCGCGCTCGGCCAATTCGCCGGAGCCACCGTGCTCTCCGCCATGCTCGACAACAACGTGGTGGCGGATTTCGCCGCCCGGGCCCTGCACGGCCTGGATGTGAGATTCGTCCACCTCTTCGCCATGGCGCAGATCGCGGGCTACGCCGCGGGCGGCTGCTGGACCCACATCGGCTCGGCCCAGTCCGTGGTGGCCTACGCCTTCATCCATAGGGAGATCGACGCCGGCTACACCCCCATCCGCTGGATCAAGGCCATGACCCCGGTCCTGCTCGAGATATGCCTGTTCATCGCGGTCCTCGTGTGCGCCGAGGGCTGGCTGATGGGCCGTTGAGACGTTATACTAAGACATATGCGGGCTCTCGCCTTCGCTTCGTTGTCCGTCTTCTGCCTCTGTCCGCAGGCGACGGCGGGAGAGTCACTCCAGGCCCTGGACGCCGAGATCGCCGCGCTCGCCCCCGGAGACCCCACCGCCTTCCAGATCTACAACCAAAGGGCACGAGCGCTCATGGACCTCGGGAAGTTCGAGGAGGCCGAACAGGACGCCTTGCGTTCGGTGCAGAGCACGCCGAACGCTTTGGGGCGGCTGCGGCTGTCCATGGCCCTGCTGTACGGGGGGAAATCCGCGGCCGCTCTCGAGGAGGGGCGCAAGGCCGCGAAGCAGCTGCAGGGGTCCAAGGCCGAGCTCGCGCAAGCCTACCGGGTCTGCGGCTGCGCGAGATGGCGCATGAAAGACCCCGGGGCCGTCGAGGACCTGCGCATCGCGGAGGGGCTCGACCCCGACCTGCGCGGTCTGGCGGCGGAATGGGGCGAGGACCGCTTGATCAGCTGTCTTCCCGAGAAGTCCGCTCGGAGGATCTACGGATTGACGGAGGAGGCCCGCAGACTGCTGGACTCCGGGGCCGAAGGCCGGGAGTCCTCCGTGCAGAAGGTCACCGAGGCCCTGGCGCTCACGGGCGAGGGCCTGGAGGCGCACCATCTCTACAACTCGAGGGCCAGGGCCTACAACCTCCTGGACCAGCCCATGAAGGCCTACTCGGACGCGGCCGCGTCCATGCGGCTCAAGCCGGAGGCCAATCCCGCGGCCTGCCTCGAGCTGTCCATCGCGGGTCTGAAGTCCGTCGAAGGCAAGCGGGGCGGCTACGAAGCCGTCCTGGCGAACGCGGCGAGCGGCATCGAGCAGGCCGGGGGGGCCGGGCCCGAGCTGCGCTCAAGGCTCTATCGGGTGTCCGGCTGCGCCAAGCTGGGCCTGGGCAGGACGGAGGAGGCGCGCGCCGATTTCGAGCGGATGGCCAGGACGGACCCGCGCATGAAGGTCGGGCTCGAGGAGTTCGACAAGGGGAACGCCCCGTGCGAAGACCGGCCGGCGGAGGGGGGGGTGGATGCGTGGCTCCTGCGATGGTCGCTCGGGGTCGCGCTTCTGCTCGCCCTGGGCGCCGCGGCTTGGTACGGGTTCGTGAAGCGGCTGGTCGAAACGCCGGAAGGGGCCGGGATCACGGTCAGGACCGCCGCCATAGAGCAGGCGCCGCGCATCGCCGGGAAATACGAGCTGGTGCGCGTCATCGGACACGGAGGGATGGGGGCGGTTTATGAGGCCGTGGACCACTCCCTGGGCCGCGCCGTCGCGGTCAAGAAGATGGCGAGCGAGCTCATCCGGCTTGGGACGCAGGGCCGGGAGCTCTTCCTCCGGGAAGCCCACAACGTCGCGGCCCTGCGTCATTCCGCCATCGTGGAGATCTACGCCGTGATCGAAGACGGGGAAGACGTCTACCTCGTGTTCGAGCTCGTCAAGGGGAAGACCGTGCAGCAGCTTCTGGCCGAGCACAAGAGGCTGGGGCTGGGACGGACTCTCGAGCTGCTGCGGCCCGTGTGTCTGGCCCTCCAATACGCTCACGGCAGGCAGATGGTGCACCGCGACCTCAAGCCGGCGAACATCATGGAAACGCAGGACCGCCGCATCAAGCTCATGGATTTCGGCATCGCCCGCAGGCTCGCCGAGACACCGGTCAAGGCTGCGGGGGGCCCCGCGCAGGGGGGCTCCTACCTCAAGACCCGTCTCCTGGTCGGGACCCCGGCGTACATGGCTCCCGAGGCCCTGCGCGGCATCATCTGCAGAGAGGGCGATATCTACAGCCTCGGCATCGTGCTCTACGAGATGCTGACCGGCCGCAGGCCGTTCGACGATTCGGGAGATGCGCAGTCCAAGGAAGCCTTGAGTTTCTCTGCGGCGAGCGCCGCGGCGCCCGGGCTCCCGTGCCAGGTGGATGAGCTCATCGCTCATGCGCTCCAGCCCATCCCGGGGCGCCGAGTGGGGTCTCCCGCGGAGTTCCTGGCGTGTCTGGAGAAAGCGGAGAGGGGATCATGAGGGACACAATCCTGTCGATCGCGGCCATGCTCCTGTTCGCGGGGGCGTCCCCCGGAGTCTGCGCCTCCTCGAGCCAGGACGACCAGAAGAAGGCGGCGGAGGAGGCGCGCAAGAGATACGAGGCCATGATCCAGGGGCTGTGCGCGAGCATGGACGGGAACATCGGCTCGGCGGAGCAGCAGAGGGACGCCATCGTGGACTTCGCGCGGACCTTCGAGACGGTCTCCGGCGCGATCCAGCACGCCTGGGACGCCATGGACGTGGTGTTCACGGACCTCGAGGGCGCGAACAGCGCGAACGACCAGGCCCGGGCCATGGTCCAGCCGGAGGCGAACCTCAACAACGCGGGGTATATGGTCCAGGATTCGCGCAAGGAGATGTTCACGGTCGCGCAGATGCTGAACATGAACACGCAGGAGCTCTTCGGGTTCGCTCCGCCCGCCGACTGGAACGGCGCGAACCCGGGCGAGAAGCCGATCGGAGGCCTGGACCCCAAGGGAGTGCAGCCGGGCTCCGGCAGCGGTTCCGCAGGCACGAAGCCCGCCGACAGCGGCTTCCCTCCCTTGACCGGCGCGGGCGGGAAGTCCACGGGCGGCCAGGTGCCGGGAGGGACCGGGCTCGGGCAGGGGTCCGGACCGGAGGGAGGGTCCGGTCTCACGAGGACGAGCGGCCTTCCCGGCGCCTCGCGGCCGGGGAGCGGGACTGCGGCGGGCGAGGGAGGGGGCGTCTTGCTGCGCGGCAGGAGCGTCGTCGAGGGCGGGTCGTCGGCCGGGCAGCTCGCCGCCATGGGAGGCTTCGCGAGCGCGTCCGGGGCTCAAACGGGTCCCCCTTACTCGCGGGAAGGCCGTCCCATCGCCGCGAGGCGGGGCGCGAGAGCCGAGGCGGAAGGCGGGCAATGGACTTCGGGCGAGGCGCCCGTCACCGGGCCTTCCTTCGGCTCGTCGAGGAGGATGGACAAGGCCATGTCCAAAGGGGCCTCGGACGCTTGGAGCCTCAACCTCGCGGGCAGATACCACGAAGCGGAAGACGCGGCGAGGGACGCCATCCGCAGGAACCCGAACGACCATGACGCCTATGAGGCCCTGGCCTGGGCCGAGCTGCGGCAGGGGCGGTACAGGGATTCGGAGCGGGACGCGACCCAGGCCATCGCCATCGACAGCCGGAGCGCCCGGGCTTATCGGATCCGGGCTTTCGCGCGGCAGATGCTCGGAGACAGGGCGGGCATGCTCCGCGACATCGAGATGGCGGCCAAGCTCGACCCGGATTACGAGGACGAGGCCGAGATCGCCCGCCGCGGAGGGGACATCTACGACCCGACCAAGGGCGATGCGGAGCTCCTGTATCATCACAGGAGGCAGCCGTTCGACCGCAAAGACGCCCGCGACCTCACCCTGCTCACCCTCGGAGCGGCGGCCGCCGCCGCTCTCGCCCTGTGGCTGCGTCGGAGGAAGAAGAGCGCCGCGCCGGCCCTGAAGCCCGCTCCTTCGGCCGCGCCCGCCGTCCTGGACGCGTACGAGCTCAAGAAGGAATTGGGGAGGAGCCGCGGAAGCGTCCTGTTGGCCAGGGACAAGGCGCTGGGCCGCTCCGTGGTGGTCCGGCGCACCCGGGTGCCGGACCCCCGCGAACGCGCGCTCCTGCTCGCGGCCGGCAAAGCCGCGGCCAGGCTCGAGCATCCGGTTTGGGTCAGCATCTACGAGGTATGCGAGGAGGGGGACGGCGTCTGCATGGTCTGCGAGCGCGTGGCGGGGCGGACCCTGCGCGACATCGCGGCGAAGGGGGGGGCCGACCCGCGCCGGCTGTTCCAGGTCCTGGCCCGGGCGTGCGAGCCTTTGCCTGCGGCGCACGCGGCCGGGCTCTCGCACGGACGCATCCATCTCGGGAACATCTTCGTGACCGAGGGCGGGGAAGTCAAGGTCGCGGACTTCGGGACCCTGATCCATCCGGCCGGAGCCGCCCAGGACGTGGCGGACCTCGGCCGCTGCCTGAAGGAGCTCGCCGACGCGGCCAAGGAGCCTCTGCCCGAGGGGGTCGAGGCCATCCTCGCCCGGTCCTCGGAGATCAAGAGCGCTCAGGAGTTCCTGGACCTGCTCAGGGGCGTGTAGGCTGCGCGGCTGGGCGCGCCTTTTTGGGCAGCGCGTCCCATATCCGGATGGAGAGGATGAGACCCGCGACGGCGAAGGGCACCAGGAACATGGGCCACCAGCGCCAGTTGTTCGGGTCCTTGGCCGCCTCGCCCACGGGCGTGAGGTGGCCGATGACGATGGATTGCATGCCGGTGCCCAGGTAGACCATCCCGTCCACGATGCCGGTCGCGGCTCCGGCGTTCCTCGTCCCGCCGAAATCGGTCGTGGAGGTCCCGGAGAGTATCCCATGGACGCCGGTCACGGCCATGGAGATGAGCATGGTGGCGGCGCCCGCGATCCACACGTTCCCGCCCAGGCCGAAGACCATCAGGCCGGCGCACGCGCCCATGAGCGCGTACAGGATGGCGGCCATGGGAGCTCTGCGGGACCCGAAGAAACGGTCCGAGCACCAGCCCGTGAGGAAGGAGCCGGCCAAGCCGGCGAGGAGCAGCATGAGCCCCCAGTTCTTCGTCACCCAGAACGCGTTCTTGAACCCGACCTCTCCGGCGAACAAGGGGTACCAATGCATGATCCCGTTGCGCAGCACGCCGCTGCAGAATTCGATGCCGCACACGACGATCAGCACCGGATGGGTGATGATCTTCAGGAAGACCCGGCGCATGGGGAGGCGCTCCCCGGTGTCGGACACGGACTCCTCGCCCGTGTCGAAATCCTCGAACCCGGCCTCGCTCGGGGTGTTGCGCAGGAAAAGGAACATGACGATCCAGAACGCCGCCAAGATGCACGCAGGCGCGAAGAATATCCACCAGTTCTGATCCACCCCGGCGCGCCCCAGGCCGAAGGCCTTGCCGAAGACGGACGCCCAGAAGGACAGGCCGCTCTTGGGGACCGCGCGCGAGGCGTCCGCGATGGCGAAGCCCCAATCGAAAGCGAAGTAGAGGCCGAAGGCGATCATGGAACCGAAGATGGTGGAGAAGGTGCCGCGCTCGCGCACATGGAACCAGGGGGCCTTCACGGTCACGATGGAGATGGCGCCGTAGCTCTGGAAGTGCATGTTGACCGCGTAGAGAGTCATGAAGGCGCTGAACACGGAGACCCCCCATCCCCAGTTCGTGATGCCGTAGAGCGTGAGCCCCATGCAGAGGTTCG
>Ga0265297_10001035_pt1 | contig 69524 bp, 156 predicted proteins | sample Munlanlwell13791_FD_192502 | JGI IMG/M metagenome (GOLD analysis project Ga0265297, IMG submission 192502) | Leachate microbial communities from a municipal landfill in Southern Ontario, Canada - Leachate well 137-91 | ecosystem: Engineered > Solid waste > Landfill > Unclassified | place... | reverse complement strand
AGGATTTTTGCGACCAGGTGAAAGAGTACCGCGATGAGCACTCTGTGGTCTTGGCACACGAGGCAATGCCTTCTGTTCTGAAGAGCAAAACCCTGCGTTGGTATCCGGCTCGTGGTTTGCCGTATGCCGTGGAGCAAGGAAACGTCTACACAGGCGAATATACAAGCGTACACAACCACGACAACCTGGACGACGCAATGAAGGAATACTATCGTCTGCACCTGTAGGCGAAGAAAGGAAAGTCTATGTGGCAAACTTTCGCGTTGACAAATCCCACTACGGGTGAAGTCGTGTTCGTTGGTTCGATGTACGATAGACAAAGATACATCGCCGCACACAAAGGGCGGTCATTCAATGTCTACCAAATTCTCTCGGGGCAAGGGAGTGAGACACAAGCTAATCTTGCAGTAAAGTTTTTGTTCTTCATTCCATAAGCCCAGCGGAACATAGTAGGTCCGTAGCTCAGCTGGCAGTAGCATCGCCCTTTTAAGGCGAAAGTCGTGAGTTCGATTCTCACCGGACCTACCATAATGCGGCCAACCTAACGCTGTCAGATACAGCGAAATTAGGGCATCATCTATGCTCATAAAGGTTGCTGGTGACAAGCCCAGAAGTCATGAACGCAGAGTCAAAGGCCATGTGGACTGGCCAGTTATGTACTTGCGACGGCAGGGAAAAGTGGCGAGGACGTGCCTCGTAAAGCTCGACGGAGCAGTCCACACGTAATGCGGCTAGCTTAGGCTAACGGTGACAAGCCCGAACCAAACGCAGAGTCAAACCCGGTTATACTATTATACACCGGAGGAATAAATAAAGTTAATCTAAGGATTAAACCTCCAAGGGATAACTTTATCTAAACGGGAATCGACTAATAAAAAGCGAAACCCGTTTAGTGAAAACGAAAACAAAACAAAAAACCCAACTGCACTAAGCAGGGATGGACAAGTGTAAGGAGTAGCAAATGCACCAGTTGATAGCAGACACGGTAATCAATGGCCAAGCGGTAGGAGCAGTGCTGTGTGTGGTAGGGCTGTTGGTATTGGTGCAGTTGTGGGCGTGGTTGGGATAGTGGTAGGCGTCCGGTGTGGGCGTTTGGGCGACGATATTGTGTATAAATGCGTGATTTCGTTGGGGAAAGCGACCGGGAGGTCGCGATACAGACATTTTATGTCAGTAGGCTTGTCTGTAGATTTTGCAGGAATTTTGCTGAGGGTAGGTAGTATATCCTGCAAAATTTTTCAGAATTGCTGTATAAGTACAGGGTTCTTGGTCGGTTCTATCCCTACCAAGAGTTGATGGGCGTAGGCGGTGTTGTGAACTGGTATAACAGGAGGTCTTAAAAACCTCTGCTCCTTGTGGGCATGTGAGTTCGAATCTCACCACCGCCACGCCCACCCGTCAATCCTTCGGATATGGAGCACAGTCCATTCCGATTTTTTGTCAGAAAATTTTTTTGGGAACGCTGTATAAACAGGTCCAGTGAGCTAGTCCGACTACGCCCTATGGACCCCGAAAGGAGTGGCTATGGATTACGCGACGCTAACATACCTGAGTAACCTGAGTGACGCGCAGTCCGACTCTGATGGCGTAGTCATCTTCGAGGGCGATATGGGTGGCCAGATATACCTGACTGCCCATGCTTCACTGGTCCGGTGTAGCGAGCAAGTGCTACGTGATTTGCTTGTTGCTATCGACGAAGGGCCTTTCGGGTTTAACGATGCGGACTCGACCTCGATGTCGTTTGCCTCATGCGAATATAACCCGGATGGTCCGGTGCATATGGTGGGTGGTATGGGTGGCGGAATCATTAACGGCGGCATATGGATTCACGAGGACTTGGCTCCCATTGCCGATGCCATTACCGCGGTCTTAGAGGGCAGGGAAGAGTTGTCCAAAAGGATTCCTCTGTTTCGTGTCCCTCGCGCCGCAAAGGAGTAGTCATGGACCAACATCAAGTGGCAGTTGATGCCATCGAAGAGGAGCTGGATTGGATTCGGTCTCTTAACTATCCGCTTTGTTGTGTGATGGCGAAAAGTGTCAAAGAGCGCAGGTTCGTGGTCTGCGGTCTGATAGAGATGGCCTGGAAGTTGAAAGCGATTAGTGACCAAGAGTACAAAGACTTCTCAGCCCGTATAGGGAGGTAGGCATGGACACATGGGAACGCGAGTTTGAGGATGCGGTAACAGATAAAGAACTCGACGACTTAGCCGAGAGTATTCTGTCTGAGTGCGAAGATGAGATGATTCTCCATGCTACCACGTCTTTCGACAACTGAGTGTTGGGAGGTAAAAGGAGTAGTTATGAAGCTCATGTTTGATGTTTGCCAACGCGGCGATGAATTTTATGTGCTTCGTGAAGACAAAGTGCGGCTGGGACTGGATGAATCCGTTAGACATTGTGACACATGCCGAGATGCAATGCTTGTTGCAGACTTGTATCAGGCGTCCACGAGCCAACACCGGATAGCGGTTGACGCCATCAAAGAGGAGTTGGATTATTTAAGAGGGATTGGAGAGACTTATCATCGTCTCTTGGTCCGCGGCCTGATAGAGATGGCCTGGAAGCTGAAAGTAATTAGCGATGAGGAGTATAAAGACTTCTCGGCCAGCATAGGGAGGTAAGATGAGCTTTCGACGGATATTGGTCTTTACCTGCGATGTGTGCGGGAAAGAGTTTGAGGTAGAGGATGGGAAGTTATGTCCGAAAGGATTTCATTATTTTCCCTTCCGTACTGCCGAGGGAAGCTACGAAACCAAACACAGGTGCTCTGCGTGTCCTGTGCAAGCTAACGAGCGGGATATGGGCACCTAAGGAGTGGTTATGGACGGACGCGGTTGGTGTGCGCCGGGACCAGTATGCGTAACAGACTGCCGGCCACGATGGATGGTCAAGTTCTCCAAGGCTGGTGTGGCGTTCGTGGTCAAGTTTTCGGTGTTCGATGACATGCTGATGTCGTGTGCTCGTGCTCGTAAGGCCGGATACGACGTCAAAACCATGCGGGCGAGGTAGAGCGATGGGTCTGACTTTGGTGTTCTTTGGATTTGCCTTAGCCTTAGCGGCTTGGGCGGAACGAAAGGGGTGGATATGAAAAAGGTAGCGTTGTTGTTCGCGGCTTGGATTGCTTTGGCTGGTGCCTCGGCGGTTGAGTATGGGCCTTGCGCTCGGGTCAGTCAGATTGTCGCAGCGGGTCAGAACAGATAGGTCCGAATCAGAGTAGGTCGCCAGACGGTAAAGGGCAGATTCGGTTGGTCGGGTGCACTGCCTACCTACTCAGCCTCGAAGTGTGGGCCGAATAGCAGGTAAAAGGATGGCTAGGTATATCATCTGGCTAACAGCGGTCATCCTGCCCACATTCTTAATGCAGCCCGTGTAAAACACGGTAGGTCCCAAGCCCTAGCACTCATGCGAACGGGTGAGCAATGCAGAGGGAGAAAGGCAAAGTTATGAAGTATTACATCGTTCCTGGCAGTTTGCACGCAGACAAAGCCGGTATGCAAGCAGATAAGCGTTGGGTAGCAACCGATAGTGTTCGGTGGGGCGGATGGTCTGTGCAACCTAAAGAAGAAAGTATCATAGGCTTGGGTTGTAGGATACAAGACTCAAATTTCGACATTTGGGAATATCTGCGGAAAGATTTGTTGGCTGGAGATTTGGAAAGGTATCTGGTCAGCGAAGATAAGTTCTACAACCGGCCAGAAAAAGCATTGTCAATGTCGAAAACACCCATCAAATGCCATAGGTGTGGTGACAAAGTTGACCAGCAGTTCCATGTATGTATGAGTTGTGCCACGCCCCAAAAGGGATATAGGTGGTCCTGATAGTCAAATGCAGCCTGTCAGGGAGTAGCTACCCAGACAGTCGGTCCCAAGCCCGACCCAATTAGGGATAATGCAGAGGGAACGTGATGATAGTTTGTGGTGCAGTCGTCACGCTTTTATAGCAACCGCTTTGCCTTGAAATGAAGCACTCATGCTCTGGATATACTTTCAAGGCGAGATAAAAGCGAGAGCAATCTTTAACGCACCGATGCCCAGTTCCAAGCCTGGGATGTGAAACGCGGAGGAAAGAGCGGCCTGATGAATATCAAGCAACCAAGGTGGTAGTGTGTCTGGTTGGTTGGAAGTGAAGTCAATTTTGGTCGCGTTTTAGTGAAAGCACATTTTTTTAACGCCCCGAAAAGGGGCAGGAGAAAGGGATATGGGAAAAACATTTCGCAAGGATGATCGTGAAGACAAAGAGGTTAGGGATGGAGAAAGGACTTCGCACCACTACGAGAAAGAGTGCGGCCCGGTGAAAGTCCACCAAAGACGAAGCGTTCGCAAGGATAGTCGTAAAGCCTTACGGACTGGTAACTACGACTCATTGCCCACCTACGTTAAGACGGGTGGCTGGGAAAGCAACTAGCCATGTACAAGGTCCGAGTTGGTACAGGGCGTAGTGCCATGATATTCAACGCCAGAAGTATTCTGGTAGCGAGTGTCATTAGTGACTTCTACGCTGGCAGCGGAATTGATGTAGAGGTGATCAAGACCGACACATTGTGGGCCAGGCTGCGAAAGTTGTTTCGTCGGTAGTCTGACTATGGGAGCGAGCAGGAAAGCCTCTCGTGAGCAACATATCCTGTTTTCGCTCCCTCCCTAATGTAGCCTAGTGATGGTCACTAGCCAGTTGCAAGCCTGGGCAAATACAGAGCAGGGAAAGGAGCAGTTATGTCTATCAAAAGTGCGATTGAAAACTTGCGGGCTATACACAAAGAGTTGGGAGACATAGCGGACGAAACATACAACAGAGCAGTCCTGCCATCAGAGGACGAAGACGCCGCCGCTTTAGATAGGGCAGCGGAATTGATAACGCGCGCCATCGAAACGATTGACGCTGAATTGATAAGGCGCAACATTTGAGAAGGGAAAGTCATGCTAACCATCGAAGACGTGAAACAGTTTCTATCGGTCAAGTTTGTAGACCTGCCTGAGTATGGCGACCACATGACCATAGAGAAGTTTCGAGAGTGTGTGGCATACGGTGGCTTCATTGATTACGACGGTAGTGGTAACTTTGCCACAGCCACGCAAATGAGTAACTTTGAAGTAAGTCCGTCAGCGTTTCCTTCGATGGAAGTACCCAAATGGGCCACGCATGTTGTGTGGTTCAATAGATAGTAGCAAGGGTGCTCCGCACCCCCTAATGTAGCCTGGCATAAAGTCAGCTGGTCACAAGCCCGGAAAGGTTGGAGTAGCCAACCGAATACAGAGTGGGAAAGGTACAATCATGGCGAAGTATAAAGAGATACCAAGATTAGTGCTTTCCGATCAAGAGTTGAGCAAGGTGTTGGAGCGTTTGTACGCACGGTTTCAGTACACAAGGATTGTCCTTGCAGACCCGATGGCAGCCATTCGCTCGGCAAATGAGAGCAGGGCTGTAACCAAGTTTTTTGGCAGAGTGGATAACTAGGAGGAATGATGGACAAAAACAATAAGGAGTGGCCAGAGCCAACGGTAGGAGAACCGGACGAAGAGCAGTTAGAATACTGGATTTTCGATTCCGTGTGTGAAGCGACTGATGGATGTAGAATCGAGCCTGATGGTGTGTGCGAGCATGGGCATCCGTCATGGCTATTGAAGTTGGGTTTGATTTGAGTCGGGCGGGCTGGTCCCGCCGTAATGTGGCCTAGTAAAGACTAGCTGGTCCCAAGCCCAGGAACTCACGCGAGTGTAGTGAGTAACACAGAGGGAGAAAGGCAAAGGCATGTCCGACCACAACTACAAGACATACGAAGTAATAGTTTACAAAAACGGCGATACACACTGGTTTTTTAATGGCAAACTTCACAGGGAAGGCCAGCCTGCTGTTGAGTATGCCAGTGGCACTAAACAATGGTGGGTTAATGGCCAACTTCATCGTGAAAATGGTCCTGCCACTGAGCGTGCCGACGGCGACAAACATTGGTATCTCAATGGTATAGAGTATACTGAGGCGGAATTTCTTACCAAAACTACGCCCGCACCCTACGAAGGAAAGATGGTTGAAATTGACGGCAAAAAGTATAAGTTAGTTGCACGCTCCTAAGCAGGAGGGAGAAAGGCATAGCAATGAAAGTCTACATTTTGACTGGTATCACTACTGATATGCCGCCGGGTCTAGTGATTCTTAATGTGTTTGAATCGTATCCCGGTGCACAAAAGGAAAGAGAACATCAGGAGCAACTAAACAATAGGTCAGGAGACTATCATGTCTTCGGCATTCGTGAGCATGAAGTGAAACCCTAACAGAGAGGAGAACGTATGTTGAGGTTAATTGGAGCAACGGTTGTGTGTTTTATCATTGGGTTTGCTGTGGCAAGTCACTACGGACTCTTGAACGTCAAGACAGATATTCAAGTCACGCAGCAAGGCAAGCAAGAGATTCAAAAGCTACGCAATGTGGTGGCAGACGAAGTTCGAGGACAGTAATTAGAATTCCGCTAGCCAGTTGAAACAATACTGGTTACGCAGGAACCCAAGTTTGTGGAAGCGTTCTTGATGCGAAAGCAGTCTGGAATTGGTGTTCAGATAAAAACGCTTCTGGTAATGTGGCCTTACAAGCACGAGCATGTAAGCGAGTCACAAGCCTCGGGAAACACAGAGTGTAATCCGACTAAGATGAAAAGGTCAATAAGCTTGACAAAAGGATAGAAATTTTCTGGAAGTTTGTTGTGTTTAGAACAATTGCAAGATTTGCATAATACGCACGCATTTTGGCGAGAAAGAGGATTTCCAGAGCTAAGAGGATATATGTGGTCTATTGTTAGATTTTGTGTTTGGCCACAATTAAAACATTTGTGGCCAAATAGACTAAGGGTATATTGTTCATCTTGGACAGTATAATGTTCGTGGACTGCTAATTTTCTCGCTCGACGTACTCTATCCGCCTTGCGCTTTATTTCTGGGTGCATTTGTTGGTAAAGATGAACACTCGCGATAGTTTTGTTTTTGTGGTCTTGGTAATATTTCTTTCTTTTATCCAACAGAATCTTTTTGTTTTCTGTTCGATATTTTTTGCCACGAGATTGTATCTCTTTTTTGTGTGTTTTGAGGTAGTTTTGTATTTCTTTTTTGTGTGTTTCTCTATATTTTCTATACCTTTGGTTGTCTTTTTCTCGATTGGCTTCTTTGTGTGCTTGTCTGTATTTTTTGTTGTATTCTTTTCTTTCCTGAGGGGTCATTATTGTCTCCTTTATTTATGGAAAGCTACACTTCCATCAATAAAGTATAAAAATATTAGTAGAAAAGTAATGCTGCTAGACGAAAGTCTAACTGTCCCAAGCCAGTACAAAAGCAGAGGGTGTTTGTTTTTGGTGCGAATTAAAATCGCGGATGGATAATTTTACCTAGATGGTTTTAGGTGAAGTCAAAATTTCGCACCAAAAGTGGACGCGAACGAAAATTTTTCAACTGCAAAAAGCGGGGATGGTGAAGTGTAACTATCTCTCAGCAGGCGAAGTCGTTTTCGGTTGCGTTTTAGTGAGAACAAATTTTTTTTGCGATGCAAAAAATCGCGGTATAGGTTTAAGTTTGTGGCGAGACTGAACCCTTAGCCACAATTTGCCGAAGCTGACATGGTGCCAGCAGAGGCAATAGGGCCTTAAGCCCAAATAACCGGGTCAAGGAGGAATCCGAAGCCCACAGAAAAAGGAGTAGGGAGATGGCAGAAAAGATGACGACGGAAGCATTGGCAGAGCAAGTGGCGCGGTTGATGGCGGAGAACGAATCGCTCAAAGCCAAACAACCCAAAGCCCCCGGAATCACCCTCAAGGTGTCCGCGGAGAAGAAGTGCTTGTCTGTGTACGGGATCGGTCGGTATCCGGTCACGCTCTACAAGGGACAATGGCAACGCCTTCTCAAAGAGTCTGCCAACATCGAGGCTTTCATCGCAGCTCATCCCGAATTGGCCGAAAAGGTCTAAGCGGGATTAACTCCGACGCAAGAATCACGGCAATGATTCAACGGTTGGGTGGCTCCGGGAAACAAAAGCCACCAGTTAAAAATTAGAAGAATGAGGGGCGGTTATGCCGTCCCAGTAATGCGGCCTGTTCTGCTACGGTAGACAGTCGGTCCCAAGCCCGGATAAGTGGTACAAGTTGCCACAGACGCAGAGGGAAAGAGAATGAGACAGTGTTAGGTAGGAGCAGGGTCTAGCGGGACGGACTGCCAAAACCCAATACAGTGCGAACGGCTAATCACCTAGTAGCGAGTAATGGGAAGAGGCGAACGGAGGAGTGGGTAGGAGTTGATTGCTCCGAGGTATCTCCACCGGCCTAGCACACGGTAATGCGGCTGGTCTTTTTAGGCCATCGGTGACAAGCCCGAAATGAGTTAGCAAGGTATAATTTAAGGGCATCAACGCTTTGCTAGCTCAACGCAGAGTCACAATGTAAAGGCACGCGGGGCTGTCGTAAGACCGCCAACTAAATACCGCGTGCCAAACTAATAATACCTCGCAAGAGGGAATAATTGCTGGTCAGGTATCGTGGGAAGGTAAGTAGGAATTGATGTAGCTAACAGTACGGTAAAGGTGTGGGGCATGATTCGGCCACGCTAAGCCAAAGCTGATACATCAAGAATCCCTGAGGTCCTGTGGTACTGGGAGACTGCGGCCAATCACCGGGAAAGATTACGCCACAGGCAGGCGTATAAACTCTGACACCTATCGTAAGACAAAGACAGAGTGCCACTAGCTGAATCAGGCAGAGCTAGTAAAACTCGTGCCAAGGTAGTGACTCTCACTAACTCTTACCAATGAGTGATAAACTTGGTAGCGCTTCAATTGTGTACGGACCCTGGCGCTTTAGGTGGATAGTCCACTACAGGCCGCAACGCTGTAAGGTTCACAGCCAATTTGACCTCACCTTTGGTTTAACTTTGTCTCGCCACTATAGGTAAGACGAAGGGAAGGCAGCCAAAGGATAGTTGTAACAAGGATGCCCGTCCTATAAAACTTCACTAATAGAGGAATGCTATGTGAAGTATTTTGATGCAACAGCTCCAGTGCCCTTTAGGCCGAAACTGGCTACGGAACATTAAAAGAAGCGTAGCTGGATCCTATTGGCGAACATGCCATTGGGTGGCGAGAGCAGAAATGCTCAGGCCCCAGCAAGTTTCGTGGTTCTTGTGTTGCATGAAATTAAAACCACGGTAATGCGGCCTTACAGGGAAACTTGTAAGCGAGTCACAAGCCTCGGGAAACGCAGAGTGGAGAATGTATCGTTCTGAATACAGGAGAAACAATGACACACAACGAAGACATCTGGGACTTGGCTGCATCACGCCGAGAAGAAATTGAAAGGCTCAAGAAAGAAGTCGAGCAACTAAACAATGCTCTTACTACAAGCAGAGGCGAGACTCGTCAATTGGCATTAGAGATATGCAATAACTGTCCCAGCCAAGAGACGAAAAATACACCGTGCAAAGATATGTCTATTAGCTGTGGTCTTGTACGCGACGCCCTCAATCGTACAACTTCGATGCAGATCAACTGCGAATGTGGCCGCGCCCATCAAAGCAAAGAAGGATGGGAAGCGCAGGGAATGTTTGAAGACTTGCCAGGTGGCTACATGGTGCATCACAATCTGGATGAGCCGTGTCAAGTGGTTGGGGATGAGTTAGACAAACTGAAGTCTGACTTGGACACACACGATACTGAACTTGGCCATATGTCAAACGCTCTCGGTGCTTGCAGATTGGCCCTAGATGGCAAGCCGATACCTGAGATGACCGACTACATGGAAATTCCGCAAGCAATAGCGGCCTTAAAAAACGATTGTGTGAGATACAGGGTGGCACTCAAAGAGATAAAAGACTTTGAAGAAGCCCATTATCGCCACTTTGGTGTCATACACAACATCGTTACCATCGCACTAGCTGGCAAAAAGGAAGACGACAGACCATTTTGCAGTTACGATAGAGAATCAGTGCATCTCTATTGCGGAAGTACCGATGACATGACCCCTGAAGAAGCTATCAAGTTGAGCGCAGACTTGGCCGATGTGGCGCTCCAGTGTGCACGACAAAAACACAGGGCAGAGGTTCTTGCTCTTACAGAAAAGGACAAGAAATGAAGTTACACAGAATCAAGTGTTTCATGTGCCGAGGGGCAGGATTCATATACATGATGTTTGGTCCTCATGTCTGCCCTAAGTGCGGCGGCAAGCGTTATATCAAGAGGTAGTGATGGAGGTGGCATGAATAAGACGAAGAAAATGATGAGGAAAACAAAGAAGCGTCAGACGGTTTGGTTACATGAAATGCTCGGGTGGTCAGGAAAAATGGAGCCTTGGTTTCACACCCAAATGTATAGGACGAAAGAAGAAGCAGACAATGCCATTCAAGACATGGCGTTTCGTCGCGATTTGGTATCGGTAGAGTACGAGAGACGCAAATAGGATAAAGTATGGGGTCAAGTTTGTGACCCCGTAATGCGGCTAGATAATATTGTATTATCTAACGGTGCCAAGCCCGAAAAGTCCCAAAGGCCACGGGGCAAACGCAGAGGCAACTAAGAAATCAGAAAAGGTTGGTCTAGAAGCCATCCTCTAAGGAGTGGATAGTTAGCGGGTAGGCAATGTGTTGTAATTATGCTTCCTCGATAAGCTAAAGAACACGGAGCGAGAATGCTAACGAAGATGCGAGCAAAACTCGTAGGGAGAAATTGTCGAGTTTACCCCTTCCTTTGGCCGAAAAGCACATTCTGATTTGTTAGCAACCTACGCAAAATTAAGACGGCTATATGCGTAGCGATGTATAAAACCGTCGGCCATCCAATGCGGCCGCTGTAGCATTGGCGTGGTAGGCAGAACGAAACGCCTGCTGCTTTATAGGGCTAAAGAAGCCTGGCACGCTGGTCCGTCTTTAGGCCAGGCATTAAAACACAGAGACAAAAGAACGGCAAGCCAGCGATGCGGAGGCCAACGCCTGTGAAGCTAGTTGCTCCTTTTCCGAGTACATCTTTTGTCTCGTAATGCGACCTGACATAGAATTTTCTGTGTCAGTCTGTGGCAAGTCAGAAGAAAACGCAGAGCCGAAAATCCATCACAAGGAGAGTGAAATGAAAGCATTAGTTGATTTGGCAATGGCAGTTCAAGACGGTGAAAGAACCCAAGACGTTTCTCCGCTCGTCAAGCAAGCGTTGGAACAGTTCAAGACCGAACGCGAAGCCGAGGCATCGACTGAGATTGTCGAGCTGGTTCGCAAAATCGAACAGTACAAAATCACACATCGGGACGCAATCCGCAAGTTGAAAGTTCAAATCAAGGCTCTTGTGTCTGACCTGGAAACCCTTGACCTACGCTGGGCGTATGCTCAGCAGTCCAACAACTTCCTTCCCGTTCTGGCCTTCTTTGAGATGGTTCACAGAACCGACCTCCTCAACCCCGCCGACTTTGATAAGTTGACGGCAGTTCCCTCGGAGTTCAAGGTTACGGACCCAAAGTAAGCTAACCTTACACCCAGTTTTGGAAGAGCCTGGCAAACAAAACTCTTCCTCTGTTAATAGACGGCCTTGGAAAGAATATGCGTGGTGGTTTTAAGAACCGGGCGCATCAGGGACACACCCCAAAAGCACAGGTCATATAGATTATTTTTAGCTTTAAGTGTCTCAGCGGAAATGAAGTTGTGATGGACTTTAGTTTCCGTTCCTAGGCCTTCTATTAACAGAAACAAAGGAGCATATCATGAATCGACCATTGTTGAAAAAGGGTGATTTGGTCAAGCTCAAGAAATCACTCGACAACGGAAAGATGTTTCGTGTGTTCGCCGTTTCCGTGGAAAACAAAAAAGAAAGGTGTGCTCTTGGGTTTCGTAACACACCCGTCCCTACCAGCGAAGGGTTTTTGACGGTACACGTTGTAGACACGCAAGGCGAAACCTATAACTTCAAGCGTCGTGACCTTTGGCGTGTGCCTAATCAACCGAGAGACAAAAACAAGAGTCCGTACACAAAGTCTGATGTACTCAAAGGTATTAAAGACTTGCAACAAGGACGCTCTCTACCATTCCGCCTACCCGCAGGCCTCTTAAGCGTGACTCAGACCGTTCCGCAGCAATCGTTATCTTCGAGTGGTAGTACAGCCTACGGCTACGCACAACGGCAGCGAAAGTTTTAAGGGAGTCCGACAATGGAATTAACTATCACCAACATCTTATTGGCTGGATTCGTTCTTGTCTGCTTCGCCATCGTAGCAAAAAGGCTGATTGTCTTCTTAGGTAAGATGATAGCCATAGCAGCGCCGTTAGTTGTATTGCTTGTTTTGTTCTTATTGTTTGCTGGTACAAGATGATTGCGGCGCTATCATTCATTGTCCTTTCCTTTTCCCTTTCCGACTCATTGCAACTGAGTGCAGAAAGCGGCCTATCTTTCTTTTCATGGTCAGTCTTACATGAAACAAGTCACGCGATAGCAATGTCTCAAGCAGGGTTTAAGGACATTAGCATTCAGCCCTACCCTCACATGTCCGACTCTGGCTTTATGTTTGCCAGTGCCAGAGGCATTCCTACCTCCAATAATCTATCACGACAAACTAACATCAAAATGCTTATGGCACCACGTTGTGTAGATTTGTTGGCAGTCATTGCTTTTCCTCTGATGGCCAACATAAGTCCAGAGAAGAAAAAATTGCTTTATCCATTTGTTCTCGGCGGCCTGATAGATTTGGTAGTAGGTTCCATTGGTAGGTCAAGCTACTCAGACATAGCGCAGGCGTTTCCAAACACCCGAGATAGACGAATTGTTGGTGCAATAGGTATATCGGCCGTTGCGTTATCGGTAACGGCGTGGTATTTACTTCAACGCTAAGGAGACAGTTATGGCTTATTCAGGATACCGCGGAAAATCTATTGGTAGAATGATACACTACATACACAAGTATTGTGGTCTTCATTATGCCGAGAATGTCATGTTCGGAGAAAACGGTATCACCTATTTGAGTAGGCCATTCGCTACCGTCGAGTGGAGAAACACAAGGCACAAGAGTGTCCAAGTTCCATGGTTTACTTTCAGCAAAGAGCATGAACGACTCAACGGCGAACAGAGCCGAAAGAAATTCGAAGTTATGGACAAAGACATCTCCGAAGAGTTAGCCCAACAACTTGATGACGCCAAAAAGCTACTCTTGCGGGTCGGTGTGATGGTGATTGACAAAGGAGATTTTCGCTCTCGTATAATTATGAGTGATGTCCAGACATTTCTCAAAGACACCATGCTGGAGGAGCAACAATGAAAGACGACTACGCACACAGTCACTACGGTTGGTTGGAAGCTAACCTGGTTCAGTTCTTCAAAAACTTGGGCAGAAAAGATGCAGAGTGGTGGCCTGGAATCATAAGTGCTCACGGCGACAAAGGCTACTTGCATAAATGCGATTGGGCAGAACACGGCATCTGCTTCGAACACGGCATGGCTCTCTTTCTTCTGGCCTACATGAAACCGTATAGAAGGACCGAAGTGTATGACCCTTTCGACAATCCCACCGGTATGCATATCAAGCAGTGGGTTATCAATAACTACCTGCGTTTCAAACCATTCCTTCCCAAGTCATTCGCTGAGCAAGAGGCAGAAACCGAGGAGCAAGGTAATGATGACTGATGCAGCCAAGCAAGAGTGGACAAATAAACTCTACAAGATGTCTGACTCTGAGTTGCACGAGGCCTGCAAACACTATATCTGGCTGAGTGCTTACGCCAACAACAACCCGCGTTCAGACTATCACTGGATGTGTGACGCAACTTATGACGAATGCAAGAGTAGAGGCAAGACTGCTATCTATACCAACGCGCACGCAGAAATATCCAAACGCTAAGGAGTGACTGTGGACCCAATCACCAGAAAAAAGAACGGGGTATATAGACAACATCTTGCGGTTGAGGTTACGGGCGAAGAGGGAAACTATTCTTTCTCGCCAATGGTTCGTGCCACCCAGGAGGATTCATATATACCCCTTCACACCAGAGGCTTCTCGCGCTCTCGTTCTGGTTCGCAAAAACGCAAGGCCAGGAAACTTAGAAGAAGGAGCAAGCCATGACGGATTCATGTGACCAAGAAGTATACCATGAAGGAAAAGTGATTGCTGTGCTGGGAGACGTGGCAGGCGAGATAGTTGAGGTTTGGTGCAAGCGTATAGCCCAAGATTCCGGCGCTAAAGTGGATTGGTACTGGATGGCTGGAAGAGCTATAGTAAAAGCAATAGGAGATTTGAAAAAAGTCGACGCCGCCGCCTTCTGGATGTTTGGTGATGGGCTGTCTGAAAATGACAACAAATTAAAACACCTTGGCGGTTCTAAGTCATGGTACGGCTATCATCCCAATGGGCCCAATCATTGGTCAAATAAATGAAAAAGGAGACACCGATGGCGCGGATAGTTTGTAAGATTGCGACTGCATTTGTCAGCATCTCGATATGGCAGCCATGGCCATATCTTGGTCATACCATACGCAACGAGCCAATGAGCTGGTGGTTTTATTCCCAGCCATACGGAAAAGATGGCCCGCTCCAACGAAACTGGCTTGGCTGTCTGTGGAGCAATGTTTGTTGGTGTGCAATTCACATATTTATCGATGCTTCAATCAAAATAGCGGGGTGGAAATTAGACCGTGCGGGAGACAGCGATGAAGATAAGTAAGAAAAGAAAACAGCTTGTTGCGAACGCTATCGCGCAGGCGGTTATCGGAGCAAAAGACGCCATATCCAATAATTGCAAACCTCTATCTGCTAAAGAAGAAATTATTGTGGCTGTGGCTGTCATCACTGCAATAGGCGAGTTGATTGTTTGGAGGCAACAATTGCCGACCTCAAAATAGTCAATCGCGAAGTATGAGGCTGAAATATAAACTCAGGAGAAAACGATGACACAACTTGACCTCCAATACACTCCACCCATCACCCTGGACGTTGACGGCAAATGGGACCGCAAAAACAACATTCGATACATTGGCGATGCCTATAAGCAACTGGACGGAACTTGGCGATGCCTGGCCGATGTTGGCGGAGCGTTGTGTTTGGTAGAAATGAAAGTAACAATCACAGATTCATGGGAGAAATAGATGGATTACAAAACATACGAAGTCAAAGTTTATGCTGATGGTGACAAATTTTGGCATCTTAATGGTAAACTACATCGTGAAGATGGTCCTGCTATTGAGTATGCTAACGGCGACAAAGCCTGGTACCTTAACGACACACTCCATCGCGAAGATGGTCCCGCTGTTGAGTGCGTTGGTGGCACTAAAGGATGGTATCTCAATGGCCAACTACATCGTGAAGACGGCCCGGCTATCGAGTATGCTAACGGCAACAAATATTGGTATCTTAACGGCAAACATCATCGTGAAGACGGTCCTGCTGTTGAGTATGCTAACGGTGACAAATATTGGTATCTCAATGGTCAGCGCCATCGTGAAGACGGTCCTGCTGTTGAGTGCGTTGGTGGCACCAAATCTTGGTATCTTAACGGCATAGAATATACCGAACAAGGGTTTCTCGCCAAAATCAAACCTGCTACCTGCGAAGGTAAGGTTGTAGAGATTGATGGAAAGAAGTATCGTCTGACAGAGGAGAAATAGATGACCCGAAATGAAATCGCAGACCAACTCTTCACATTGGCCAACGCCCTTTCAGGCAATGAGACTGGCCACCTCGCAGGCATCATTCATATTGTGGTCGGCGAACTATGGGAAATGGAACAGGTAGAGAAGCAATCGTTCCCATGTCCTTGCATCGCTGACAAACTGAACAAAACAATGGCCAAGATAACTATCATGGCCGCCAAACTTGATGTACTTAAACCAAAGCCACAAGTGTCGAGTGAGTTGGATACAGACCCATTCGATTCCGACAACGGCTGGTAAGCTATAAGGAGAAACCAATGAAACACTTTATGATGCTGCTTGCCTTGTCCGTCTTTGCGTGTGGACCATTACCGAAACCTTCGTCTGCACCAGTTGAGGGGATATACGACGTCACTTCGAGAGTAATTCGAGGTGAGTGTTCCGGCTCAAACACGCCTTTGGTGTCTCGGCTAACTTTCGAACTACTCAACGATGATATGATTAACATTGTCAACTACACGACGGCTGTAGCAAATCCTTGGAACTTGTATTTGTGTGACGGGGAATACAGCGATTGTAGAAGTGTCATTCCCACCTTTTATGCGGGGTCACAGAATGGGTATGACTTCTCGACTTCTGGATGCTCGGGGCCTTGGTGTATCACGCAAATGTTTACGGCCATATACGATACGGACGATAATGGCTTAACAAAACTAACGGGCGTAAGCAAATTGATTTTAACGATGCCACAGTATGCCCAAGGGAGTTGTGAAGAAGACAGCCAGATTGACGGAGTGAAAAGATAAGTTCAGATACTCCTGGGTACGAGTATAAACTATCCCATTAACTGCGCCTTATGTTGGTCCAAAGCCCAAATGAAAAAGTCAGGATGGATGATAGTAACCTTAGCCAAGGAGAAAAGAATGAAAAAGACAAAGACGGAAATCTATTTTATTGGCAAGACAACTCGTCTGTCTGTGGTTCTGTATGAGCCAGAAAAAGAATGGTCAGAAGAGGGTGCCGTCGAGGAAAGAATTGTTGTTGAAAAATTGGCGGGTGAGAATGTGTTTGAAGAATCTCAGTGGACAGTTGTAGATAACCCGCATCCTCAACTGAAAGAGGTTGCCTTCGCCTTGTATGAGCGCGATCTGGAAATCAAACGACTGCGAAAACATAAGTTCGAAGATCGATACGAGTTCATTTGTATGGCCAAGGATGACCCAGGGCATAAGTAAGTGGTGTGATTATTCCAACGAATGCGAGCGTAGAAAAAAGGAGCGATTATGTATATTGTGGCGATAGCTTTGTTTGTTGTAGGCATATTGCTGATAGTGGCACCGATTGTTTTCTTCGAGCGTATTGGCGAGCCTCCGAGCGTTGCGATTTTTAGTTGTGGTGTGTGGGCCATAACTCTTTCACCGACGCCTGTTATCATTAGGGCTTGTTTGTCTGCACAATGGCTCCTGTCTACAATCCTTGTTACCATTTATTTAGGGTTACTTCTGCTATACTTCTGGCGAAAAAATATTGCTTTGGAAAACTACATCGAAGAGCTGGAAGTGAAAGATTGGTGTCAAATGAAGTGAAAAGTTTAACCCGATGCAAAAAGCAGAAAGGACAAGGTCATTGAAAACACCGGGCACATCAAGCGCCTTGCCAGAGGCGCGACAACACAAATAGCTGGCAAACAAACTGACACAATAAATAATGCGTAGGTAGCTAAGACGTAATAGTCTCGGTCAGGATAAACTGACACTTACGCGAACGTGGTTTTGCGGGATTCCATTTCAAAAAACCCGCCCTAATGCGGCCCATAGTTTCTACCTCTTTCGCTCGTGGCGGAATATGGACAGTCTCAAGCCTGTGAAACCCAAGCGAGGCAAACGCAGAGAGAAAACAATCAGAGCAGGTTGGCTTAGAGGCAGCCAGACGGGGATAATACATAATCCTGTCCGCCGACTGTTAATCGGTGCCTATAATGAGTAAGCCCGTCGCATAGCAAGGAGTTTGCTCAAAGACTCACAAATAAGTTCTCAGGAGGCATCCACCAGCGTTGTCCTGTTATGGGATGTTAAGTTGGGAGAATGAGCTTTGTAGAAACGAGCTTTGAGAGAACAAACCACCTCTGGCCAGGATAGCTTCCTGGTCATGCCGTGGTAGCAAATGCTACCTTGATGTTAGGGACTAAGGACTCACATCCGACCGACATCATGACATGTGTATGTGAGGATAGGAAACCAGCTTTTTGGCGTAATAGCACACTCTGACTACCTGGATATGTAGGAAAACTATCCTACTCGGTGCCACATGTATCTGGGGTAAAAAAAGATAGGCCACCCGAAAGGGGATACTACTTTCTCCGAGTATAGTAATGCGGCCACGCTCAACAATAACATCATAAATATTAAGATGTTGAAAGATGCGTGTTGGTCCCAAGCCCAAAACGAAACGCAGAGGGTGGTGGAAGGAATTAAACCTCCTCTTCCTGGGCAAGAAGCGAAAAGGCCTAAACTTTTCCAATAATACCCGGCTATGTAATGCGGCTCGGGAGGCTTCCTCCCGAAAGGTCCCCAGCCCTTGAAAAATTGGGTCGCTCCCAAAAACGCAGAGGGTGGTGCGGAGGTCGAAAGACTTCGCTCTCCTGGGCACGAGACAAAACTGCCTAAACTTAATTCAAGATGAGCAGGCACAATGAACGCGGAATTGGGCCGGTGTATTACCATGCATCGTCAATGACCTCCCGCTGGCGTGTCGCCCAACACTGTTCGCCAGCTGTTGTGCCTGCTCCATAATTCGAAAGGAACGGCAATGAATATCCCAGACAAATACTTTCTTACTCCACAAACCAAAAGACTTGAGTTGAAGTGGCTTAAGAAATCAATAGATGCCGGTAGCATAGATGAGAGAATGATTCCGTATCTTAAGAGGGTAAATAAAATAAGAGGAGTTGTTAGCGACACGTGTTGTTCGGGACACACCAAAAAAGAACGACCAGGCAGAGCCGACTCCAAACTTGGATTCATTATGGTTAAGATATCGAAGAAAAGGTATCTTGAAATATTCTTCAATCAATGGTCTCCATACCTATGGACTGGGAATTATTACTACGGCGGAGTATCTCAGCTATTTTGGGGAGACAGTTGCGTAGTCCATTTTTGGTGGCATAGGAAAAACTTAGATAAAGCAATGGAGTTTGCTATCAAACTTCTCTCTGGCAAATTATTCGTAGATTAGTATCATACAAGGAGAAGACCAATGAAATCCTTTTTCAACGATTCTTACAACTATACGCCAGAGGCGATGGATTTTGGGCGAGAAATGTGCAAAGCCTTAGAGGGCATCTTCGACAAGTGGGTCGGACTTGGGTACTCGCTCAGAGAAATATCATACTTGGCCTCCAGCGAAGTCAGTATGATGGAGTCCGCAAAAGTGCTTAGGTGGCAGGTAGAAAATAGGAAAAATCTCTTGAACCAAAAACCGTAGCGTCTGACTATGGGAGGCCGTCATGTTTTCCTTAATCGCTTTGGTGGTTATTGCTAATCCTATTGATTGGACTTACAATCACAGAGTTCAAGCGCACGGAACAGTGTTGCTTGGAAACGCTTTGCTTGGTTGCATAGAAGCAGGGATTGGGGAAGCAATTCATCGCGGCCGGTTTGTCGATGGATGTGGAAAAGGAATGGTGACAGGATCAGTTGCCTACTTGGGCGAAGCTATCGGGGTATCCGGTGGCAAAGGATTAGGGAAAATTGTATTCGACGGAGCTATCTCAGTTCAAGACAACATTATGTTTGGTCGCAGTGCTTTCTCGCAATTTCAGACCGACTTAGGGCCGGTATCATTAACATTCACAAACAGCCTGATGCCGAAAATTCATACGGGGCTCACTGCTGTTGCAGGATTGTCTTACACTCTGTTTTCGAAAAACAAGATGGATTGGAAGGAGTCATTATCTTACCTAACCCCAATCTTTTCATTTGATGGTTTGCGTTCTAATCCGTCCGGATTTGTGTACGCGGGATATACAATAGGAACATTTATAGCATACGACCATCAGGCAAGCAACAAAGAAAAAGAAAGTATAGTAACGCATGAATTCATTCATACTCTTCAATGGAGACGTATGCTTGCGTTAGATGAAATGTCAATACCCTGGGTAGACAAACTCACTGAAAGAAAAGCTACATTGGTGGGGCGAGATATATTTGGTATATCACCAGCGATGTTTGCCCTTTCCAATAAAGCATACTCAATGTCGCCTTTTGAAATAGAGGCTTTCACAATGGAGAAGAAATAATGCCAACCAAGAAATCACAGGAGACAAAAATGCCAGCGAAGAAAAACAAGAAGACAAAAGCAACAAAGGCTTTTACGCAAGCCATACATGCATACAATATTTATGCAGACAATGATTGTGGTGGAAAAGATAAGTGGAGTGTTAGAAATGAAGGCGACCCTGATAGCGAGGATGAGACAGAAAAAACAGTCGAAGTTACGGCACCGTGCGGGCAAATCGCCTCTCTTTCGAGAGAATTGTGGATTCAGCTACGCATGGCCATCGACAACTGTTTCGATGTCGAATAAGGAGAACTAATGAGCGCACTTAAAACTGCCACCTGGAAGGTCGTAAAAACTTTGGAAGCGTTCGACGTAAAAGATAACAGGCCAGCTGAGGATGCAATAGATGTGGTTGCTCCACTGAGGGAGTTTGTTGCTCCAGGCATCCATGTCGGGAATACTGGTATCGAGGGAGAGGCCATCATCGAGTGGTACGCTGGACAGATATTAGATATTGTGGACAGTAAGGCTTGGTACGCAATGAACAGCATTTTGAATTGCGCCGATAAATTTTTGGGGCCAGAGGAAAAATAAAGGAGCAGACATGTACATCGACATTACGGAAAAAGAGTTGTCTATGTTGTTGGGGCAAGACAAACCGGCCACAGAGGAAAAGTCTCAACTAACGCAGCGTCTGGAAAAAGAACACGAACAGACAATCAAACGGGTGGCAGTTAAAGAATTGCTTTCCGCCTTAGCCGAAGGGAAAGTTTTCAGAGAAGTGAACAACGAAGACGACTATGGCGATATTGGTGCGTGGTATCACCCATACCCAAAGATTGCTATTATCAAGGCTGTCAGGCAAGTGTTCGAAATTGATCTGCAGAGTGCAAAAGATTTGGTCGAGGGCACGCTTGCACCAGTACTTGGAGAATGTCCAAGGAGGAGATAATGAGCGACAGATTGTATCTTGCGGCCGCGGCTGCCTGTTTTATCATTAACGTCATTTCAGTCTTTGTGCAAGCAAACGCGATTATTTCAGGGAGAGCGGATATTTTTAATTGGTTTTTCATAGTCATCAATACACTCTTCGTATTCTTTCCAGTTGCACAAATTATACGACACTATCATGTTGCCATGAAACACTGATGTTGCTGTGATAATCAATTCGCAAAAGTTTCAAGTTATAGGAGGCCATATGCTCCCATAAATTGCTACTGGCCAGGGCGATGAACTGGGATAAACAAAACAAACATACACGCTTAAAGTGGTCGGACTTTCAGCTCCGACCAGTAATGCCACCAACGATGGTCCCAAGTCCATGTATAAGGCAGAGGGAGAAAGCAAAACAAATGTCAGATTACAAAACATACGAAGTCAGAGTTTATGACAGCGGTGCCCGAACCTGGCATCTCAACGGCCAACTCCATCGTGAAGACGGTTCTGCTATCGAACGTGCTGATGGCAGTAAAGCTTGGTATCTCGACGACGTAACATACACTGAGGAAGAATTCAAAGCATACAAACTTATTAAACAATTGGCGAAAATAAAATGAAAAATGGAAAGCATGTAGATAAATATGGAACTATAAGATACTATCTTAACAACCAATTCCACCGTGAAGATGGCCCTGCTATTGAGTGGGATAATGGCGACAAGGAGTGGTGGCTTAACGACCAACTTCACCGTGAAGATGGTCCTGCTTTTGAGTGGGATAATGGCGACAAAGAGTGGTGGCTTAACGACCAACTTCACCGTGAAGACGGTCCAGCTATTGAGTATGCTGATGGCACCAAATGGTGGTATCTTAATGGCGTAGAATATACCGAAGCAGAATTTCTCGCCGCAACCAAACCTGCTACCTGCGAAGGTAAGGTTGTAGAGATTGATGGTAAGAAGTACAAGTTGACCGCCGCCTAACCCTCACTTATTGAGAAAGCAAAACAAATGTCAGATTACAAAACATACGAAGTCAGAGTTTACAAAGACGGTGGCAGATATTGGTGGCTTAATGGCAAACCTCATCGTGAAGACGGCCCCGCTATAGAGCATGCTGACGGGGGCAAAGAGTGGTGGGTTAATGGCCAACTTCATCGCGAAGACGGTCCTGCTTGTGAGTGGTCAAAGGGAACCAAAGAATGGTGGCTTAACGGTCAACGCCATCGTGAAGATGGCCCTGCTGCTGAGTGGGCTGACGGTAGTAAATTTTGGTATCTTAATGACGTAAAATATTCAGAAACAGACTTCCTCGCCAAAACCAAACCTGCTACCTGTGGAGGCAAGGTTGTAGAGATTGACGGCAAAAAGTACAAGTTGACCGCAGTTTAATTTTCAGTCACGAAGGAAACGACATGTCAAATGAAGTAGTCTACTATTGCTATGAATCTGACCAGCCATACGTTTGTTTGTCTTGCATCCCTTATCAAGGATTCGTATGGTGCGAAGGACATAATCATGGTCAAGACATACATTGTTGCGAAGTTCAAATGTTCAGCGAAGAATCTGGTAGAAATATAGACGAAGACATTCATGTACTCTACACATTTGATGCATCAAAGGTAACTTGCGAACAATGTTTCGAGAAAATGAAGGAGAAGAAATGAAAGTCAAACTTCAGGAATGGATTAATGAACAAGTCATCAATAATGAAATGCTGTGGAAGGGTGCATTCGGAGAGCAGATGGCGTTTGTGCGAGATAGGCTATCGTACCTTGTTGCAAGCGGAGTAGAAAGGGAACACGACGAAAAGTGTAGCGACATAATAGGCGTTATCTCCACCCATTGCTCTAAGTCTATCATTCTTCCTGTGTATGAAATGTGTCGCAAAGACTTGGGGCTGAAGCTAATCCTAAGGAACAACTTCTACAATTGGAAGCTTTCAGTTATCAGCGATAATCCAATTCAGGCAGACTTCACTGGCTTGTTTATCACATCTCCGCCAACCGACGAAGAATACACAGGAAACAAACTTCATCCGGTGTATTTTGAGGGGTTTCCACAAGATTTGATTTTCGGATACTACGATACCAGCGACAAAAAGCGATGGTCCGCAGAAATTTGTGATGACTATAATCTTACGATTGTAGTTTTCCTTATCATGCGATCACTTGGTGTCATTAAACCTTGTGTCTATACTACCAGAGAAGAACACCAAAAATACTTAGCTAAAGAGCAAGAGAAGTTCGACAGGTGGATGGCGAAAGGCAAAAGGGGGTGATATGGCAGAATGGTTCTTGTGTGTTTGTTGTATAGCGGGATTTTTAGCTATCCTGGCTACTCTTTGTGGAGAGCGGTAGACCAATACGAAGAAAATTTTCGCATCAATCATGTTATTGAAAGGACAGGCTTGGTGAAACTTTTCACCTGGCTTTATCTCTATTAACAAGGAGGAAGAAATGCGTTGTGACCAATTCATGGGATTGAATTCATGGGCATCAAAATTGGTGAATCAAACCAAAACTGTGAAAGAGGTCGGCGAACGAATCGCCGACGATGGAGCCATTGAGCCTTTCTCTCGCGTCGTCCAAATTCCTGTGGTCAAGACAGAAGAATGCGGGGCTTCCTTCTTTGGCATGTTCGATGAAGAATATTCGTTGGTCAAACATATTCTTCCCGATGGTCGAGTGTTTTCCGAATACGTACAAGCAGAGCCTTGGAGTTCTGGCCCTTGTTTCTTCCTAGCCCTCAAGGACGAAAAAGGAGAGCCCGTACCAGAGAGTTTGTGGAGCCAAGACGAAATTGACGACGCATAGTTGTTGAGCGAAAGCTCAATAGACCGGCCGTGCGGGTCACGGCCTTGGATGGCGCAAGTAATAAAAAGGGAAGCAAACGCCAATCAATGTTTCCCAGCCTACAGTCTCCAAATCAATAGGTAGGCAGAAAACATAGGCCGAGCCGAAAGGCATAGACGCCGTTGACTGTTTTCTTGAGACTAGGGGTGGACGAAAGGCATCGCCGCTCTGAAGATATAATCGCTCCGCGGGTGTAAGGCCCGCACAGTAATGTGGCCTAAGATAATCTTAGTCCGTCCCAAGCCGGAAGGGGCGCGTAAGCGACCCATAAACACAGAGGGTAGGCATTGAAACAGCAGATTGTGGGAGTGTGTCATATGTTAGGGAGGTTAGCCAACTAACACGCACGCACACACGCATTAATTGTATCTCACAATCTGCTGCGGAGTCTAACAACCAAAAGAAGGAATTAAAATGGATTACAAAACATACGAGGTCCGAGTTTATGCTGATGGTGACAAATTTTGGTATCTTAACCGCATTCCTCATCGCGAAGACGGCCCGGCTCGTGAGTATGCTGATGGCACCAAACAGTGGCTTCTCAACGGCGACCTTCATCGTGAAGACGGCCCAGCCATTGAATACCATGACAACTACAAATGTTGGTATCTCAACGGCGTACAATATACAGAAGAAGAGTTTCTCGCCAAAACCAAACCTGCTACCTGCGAAGGCAAGGTTGTAGAGATTGATGGCAAGAAATACAAGCTGGTAGAGGAGAAGTAGATGGATTACACAGAATACAAAGTTCGAATTTTTGCCAACGGCGTCCGAACCTGGCATCTCAACGGCCAACTACATCGTGAAGATGGCCCTTCTATTGAGTGGGGAGACGGTAGCAAATTTTGGTACCTTAACAACCAACTTCACCGCAAAGACGGGCCTGCTATTGAGTATCCTGGCAGTGGTAGATATTGGTATCTTAATGGCAAACCTCACCGTGAAGACGGCCCTGCTATTGAGGGAGCCAAAGGAGACAAATCTTGGTTTCTTAATGGCATAGAATATACCGAACAAGGGTTTCTCGCCAAAACCAAACCTGCTACCTGTGAAGGTAAGGTTGTAGAGATTGACGGCAAAAAATACAAACTAACGGAGGAGAAATAAATGGCACGATTAGAAAGATGGTGTTTCATGAGGGTTTGCGGATTTTATACGGCACCCGAACTTAAGCGGTGGGCATTGCACGGAGAAATTTATGATAGGCCTGGATTTATCGAAGGCCATCATGTTATCACGTCTCCAGTTGTAAAGATTGATGTCGGCCTAGAGACTGCAACAACCAGAACTGGAACTGTGTACGCTCTGGGAGAACCGGACTCAGAGTATGTAAAGTCATTGGAAGCAAACGGCAAAACTTTAAATCAGGTTATGGAAGATATGGTCAAGATTGCTGAGTTCCAAAAAGATAATGTATAATTCTAAAGGAGGAACCAAATGTTGAGGACGTTAATAAAAACTTCGGCCATCGTATTTTTGGTCCTCTTGTCGTTTTCAGTCGTATTAGTTTTGCCCGCAGTAATCTTCAAAATCATGGGATACGATACGGCACTATCAGTTTGGATAGCGGTGAGCTTATTGTTTCTGGCGTCCATCGCAATAGGTTTTGTGATTACAATAGAAATAGAGAGGGATTAAAATGGATTACAAAACATACGAAGTCCGAGTTTATACTGATGGCACCAAGTCGTGGCACCTTAACAACAAACTCCATCGTGAAGACGGTCCTGCTGTCGAGTGGGCAGAGGGTAGCAAGTTTTGGTATCTCAACGACCTACGCCATCGCAAAGACGGTCCTGCTTGTGAGTGGTCACAGGGATCCAAGGAATGGTATCTCAATGGCCAACTCCATCGTGAAGACGGTCCCGCTGTCGAGTATGCTAACGGTGGCAAAGAATGGTGGCTTAATGGCAAATGGCACCGCGAAGACGGCCCTGCTGTTGAGTATGCTAACGGTGAAAAACTATGGTATCTTAATGGTATAAATTATGCCGAACAAACATTTCTTGCTAAAACCAAACCTGCCGCCTGCGAAGGTAAGGTTGTAGAGATTGATGGTAAGAAGTATAGATTGGAGGCGGTCTAATGAAAATCAATATGCAAACATTTCTTTCTCTGGTCGGCCAAGCTCACCCAGAACTCAAAAGACCCATTGAGTTTGTGGCCAATGAAATTAAAGAGTTGAGGAAAGAGATTCTCGACTCTACCATAGATTTTAGTGCAACATTGGCAGCGAGAAAAGCGGTGGAAAAAGAAAGAGACGAGGCTTTAAAAGAAATCGAATCCTTGCACCAACAACTGGACACCTCACGGTGCGGTTACTCGGAACTCTACAAACAAATCTCCGAACGCGCAGAGGAAACAAAAGACTTGGGCGACAATCTAATCGTTTTGGCCAAGCATATCAAAGCTCACACGGACACATATTATGCCAGCAGGTCTAATGATAGTCCAGCATACATTGTGTCTTGCAAAGTTCTTGGTCTGCCGAGTACTCTTATCAAAAACAACTAACTCCAGATATCTGGGCCAAGGAAAATCATGAAGTACCAAGTAGGCGATATCGTAATTCACAAAGCGACGAAAGAACGCCTGATGATTTTGAAAGGAGAAGTGTGCGATAGGCCAGGAGAGATAGTTCATGTAGTCTATACAGTCCGACTTCCGAGCTACGGGCGATGCGAAAACATGCAAGAGTTCGAACTCTTAAACGAGCAGGGAGAATAAAATGTGGGTACTCTTATTCGTTGTGTTTAATGCTGGCCAAGTCAGCATGATGTCGGTTCCAGGGTTTAACGAAGAGTTGTTATGTATGTCTGCTGGACAAAAAGCCATGAGTATGGTTAGGCCATCCCTTAAACACGAACCCGACTTCTCGAATTTTTTGTGTGTGAGGCAGACGAACATCCCTTAAACACGAACCCGACTTCTCTAGCTTCCTCTGTGTGAGGCAGTGAAAATATACATTTAATTTTGGGGTACCACCACATCTAGAAAGGTTATCCCTGACAGGTTTCCTAGCCTTCTAGATGCCCAAACTAATGTTACCTGATAACAGGACTAGTGCGGTGGAATCCCGCAAACATTAGATCAATAGGAAATTGGCTTAAGCAGGCCGAAGATGCTATGCTAAATGGTTCTACAGCATTTCTAGTTGAATATTACACCGAATGGATATATTCGCTAGATAAGTTCCAGGGTAGGAACAGGGTGCCACCGGCCCGAACCTAGTCTGCTAGGAGACCTCTGGCCTAGCGGGTGACCTAAGAAGAGAGTGCTTGGAGGTGACACTTTAATCCAACTCTACCAATCGAAAACAAAACATTCAAGGAGCAACAATGAGGCTTGTTAAAATTCCGCTTGACCCCATTCCTGAGGGGAAAGTTCAGAGAGCCACATCAGAACACAGTCTCATTTGCGGGGATAAATATTACTTGGTAAACATCTACGGCACATGGCGCGCTGGAAAATTTTCCAAACAATGGTATGGGTGGAATTTTACCGAGTGGGGAACTTCGGGAATATCGTTGCGCGGTATCAGTGGAGATGTCTACGAAATAGCAGAAGAACAAAAGGAATAAGTCATGTGGACAATGTTGTTGTATTGGATTGAGTCTTGGTTTTGCAAACATGATATGGACACACTTCCAAGCGAGCCTGACGATGCGTACATTAATGTTACGGTTACTTATTGCAAAAAGTGCGGATGGCTTAAAACAAAGTGGAGGTAGCTATGAAGGTTTCAGTATGCTTGCCCAAAATCTCTAAAAAGTTTAGGCTCTGGCCCTATTGGATGAATTCAATTACATGGGCGCCAGGAAGAGAGCCGAAGTGTTACAGATGGCTTTGGTTCAATTGGAGTATCGAGTCATGAAGTTTCTACCGTTCGTCTTGTTGCTTTCCTCAGCCTGCGGAACTACGGATGCCAATCCAATAGGTATTAGAACAGATATGAATATCAATATTCTGCCTACGCAGTGGCAATACGACGCAGACATGGTAGACTGGGTGTATGTCAAAGTGCTTGACGAAATGTTAGGTAGGAATCTAATCACCAAACAAATATCCGACGCAATGATTTTGCGAGCCAACGAAGTGAATGTTCGGTTTGTGACCGGCACTATAGATTGCGGAATAAGTCGTACAGTGGGAGGCTGCTATTACCCGTCCGACGATTTGGTGGAAGTGAGCACTATACTTTTGCCCGCGGCAGAGCAAAGCTTACCAAAAAAAGACGAGCAAGTTTATTGCACGCTAAACCACGAGTTTCTGCATTTCATTCTGACTAAAATGGGAGAGAAACACAAAAGTGCCACTCATGATCCTTTATACTTCGGTGATGGAGGTGTAACCAAAGCTGTGTGCCGAGACATTTGGTTTTCGCCCAGATAAGATTAGGCGGCAGTCTGACTACGGATGTTGGCATGATGCTATTAAAATTAGAAAGGATGGGCGCGGTTATGCAGGCGATATTATTGATGGTTGTCTTAGCTTACAATATGCCAAACAATGAAGATAAAACAATACTTGTAGATGACAAAAAGCTGAATACATTTTCGTCGGATGTCGCAGATGAGGTTTATTCTTGGATTAAATCTGAAAGTTTCTCAACCACACTTTTGTCTGAATTAAATCAAAGTATGGAAATAGAAAAGATGAAAGATATCGCAGGGTGTACAGAAGTTTCTTGTTATGCTGAGATAGCTGGAGGGTTTAATGTGCCGTATGTTTTGTTCGGAACGAGGATAGGAAGCAATGTAATTTTCTCTATCTATAAAACAAGTGGATTAAAAAAACAATGTGAGAAGATAATTAGAGAAAAGTTGCCACTCGATACCCGCAGCCTTCCACAAGATGGTGCCGATAATACCAAATACGACAAAAGTTTTGTGATCAATTTCAATAATCTTTTAACGTATATGCTATCCAACAAAGCAAAAACGTTGAGAGCGTTTGGTTATTCGAGTGCAGCGTTTGGGGTGATTAGCGCAATTACGACATTAAAATATCACAGCAATGCGACTAATGAAATATCTCTTGCCAATGCATTAGATATATCATCTCAGACCGATAGAATTATAAGATCACAATACATCGATAACGCAAAAGACAACGAAAGATACGCCAAAATATGGGGCGTACTGACCTGTTTAGAGATAACGACATCTATAATGTCAATAATCGGAGCACATTATTATGAAGACAAATAAACTTATTTTCATTTTCTCTTTTGTGTTTTTTGGTTCGTGCTCATACCCTATTGAAAATACATGTAGCACTGATAAAGATTGCGGAAGCAATGGTTCCAAATGTATCAATAAAATATGCACTATCACTGTAGGAGACCAAGGCTCACAGGGTATACAGGGACCAATTGGCCAAATTGGACCACAAGGTTTGCGTGGATTACAAGGCGAAACTGGTCTTCAGGGATTTTCTGGCCCTATTGGATTACAAGGTATTCAGGGCCCTATAGGGCCACAGGGCATTCAGGGTCCTATAGGTCCCCAAGGGTTGACGGGATTACAAGGTTTGATTGGCTTACCGGGTTTAAAGGGAGAGAGAGGAGATATTGGTCTTACGGGTCTTGAAGGACTACGCGGTAATATTGGTCCACAGGGCGAAATCGGCTTACAAGGTATTCCTGGTCCTCAGGGTGTAGTAAGCATTGGGGATGGAATTGACCAAGCCGCATCGGGGGCAAAAGTTTTAAGCTTAGAACAACGAACCGCTGCGTTAGAGCAAGTCGCTACAAACATAACCATCATAATTAGGACGGCAGATATAAGAGCGTCAGGTTGCGATAGTCATCAATTATGTGATCGTGTTATAGGTATAGCCTCATGTGTTGGCCAGATAGATTGTGACTCACATATGGTGTGCACTCAATCTGGAGATATAGTATACGGACAAGTAGTGGGTGGTGGATATAGCTTCACTTACCCAGGAGCGCCATACGAAGTAGTTAATGGGCCATACCAAAACTCGTTGGGATGGAAGTTTGAGCATAGAGTATCCTCAGCATACATTAATGAAACAATATCTCCATACGGAACAGTATATGCTGTTTGTATAAATGTAATTTCAGCGATACAATAATTTTAACAAAAGGAATGCTGATATGAAGTATTATATTGGAAAGGGAACATACTAAAAATCCGAATACCAGAAGCAATAAATTCGATGATATGGAATTATAGGAAACAGTTATGAAAACACTTTTGTTTGTTTTGCTATTTACCTCAGCTTGCGGGACTATGAACTTAAACCCTGCGGGAATGAGAACGGCTATGAACATCAACATTTTGCCTACCGCGTGGCAATATGACGCAGACATGGTAGACTGGGTATACGTCAAAGTACTCGACGAGATGGTAGACAGAAAACTTATCATCGAACACGCGGCCTATGCCATGACTTTACGGGCTGACGAAGTTAGTGTGCGATTTGTCGGAGGCGTGATAGCTTGCGATGTACACACAATGGAAGGATGTTATCACCCAACTAATGACTTGGTAGAAGTCGGGTACATGCAATTCGGAGAACAGAATCCGTTCAAGACCGACGAGCAAGTTTATTGTATATTGGGCCATGAACTTTTGCATTTCATTCTAACCAAGATGGGCGGGGAAGAAAGAAGCGTCAATCACAGGTTTCCGTACTTTGGAAATAAAAGCGTAGAAGAAGCTGTGTGTCGCACCATTCTGTTTCCGCCCAAATAAACCTTTGGTCGCTTGTATGCCAGAATTAAATGGAGTGATGGATGAGAAATGGAAAGCATGTAGGTGAGTATGGGACTATAAAACACTATCTTAATGGCAAACTACATCGTGAAGATGGTCCTGCTATTGAATATCCTAATGGAACCAAATGTTGGCATATTAACGGCCAACTTCATCGTGAAGACGGTCCTGCTTTTGAGTCTGTTTCTGGCACCAAATGTTGGTGGCTTAATGGCCAACGCCATCGTGAAGATGGCCCTGCTTGTGAGCTGGTTAACGGCGACAAATGGTGGTTCTTTAGTGGCCAACTTCACCGCAAAGATGGGCCTGCTATTGAGTGTGTCTCCGGCAACAAAGAATGGTGGCTTAATGGCCAACGTCACCGTGAAGACGGTCCCGCTCGCGAACATACTGACGGCAGTAAGTCTTGGTATATTAATGATATAGAATACACCGAAGAAGAGGTCAAAGCATACAAACTGATTGAAGGGTTGGCGAGATTAAAATGAGAAACGGAAAGCATGTAGATGAAGAGGGCACTATAACATATTATCTTAATTACGAACTCCATCGCGTAGATGGCCCTGCTTGCGAATATGCTGACGGCAGTAAAATTTGGCGTCTTAATGGCAAACTTCATCGTGAAGATGGCCCAGCCATTGAGAATTCTAATGGCACCAAATGGTGGTATCTTAACGGCGTAGAATATACCGAAGAAGAATTCAAAGCACACACACTTAATTCGAAAATGAAAACCAGCTTTAAAGACTTTCTTGAAGAGGTAGAAGCCGAAGCCAAAGCTGAGGGTCCAAAGGCGGTTAAACAGCTTCAGGCGTTACACAAATGGTTTAGTAAAGTTCGCAGGAAGATACAAGAATTGAAGCACACCAAAGGAGCCAACAATGCCAGCAAAGAAAGCTAAAGTAACCGTTAAAACGGAAGTAGAGACGACCGTAATGCACACGATTTATTCGAAGGATGAATACGGAGAAGATGCAGAGTATACGGTACAAGGCAAAAATACAGAAAAAAGAGTAGAGATTGTTGAAAATACTACCAGTAGGCCTACCAATTTATTGTATCTAAACAAATCGACCTGGTTGGCCTTACGCAAAGCTATTGACTCTTGCTTTGATGGCCAGGAAAAATAATCGCATAGGGGTTTTTATGGAAAAGGAAACTACGACAGAAATATTAAAGCGGTTCACGGTGCAGGCTGGCTGGTCGCGGAAAAAGGAACAATACGTGGCTACTTGTCTTCCATGGACTTGGATAAGCTATTCCGATGGAAATTTGTTTAAAGCGATTGAAGGCATGATGTCCGAGTTGAAAGAAAACATACAGCGTCGCATCGATGCCGGAGAAGAACACATAGGTCTGTATACAGAAGACCCAGAGTAACCGGCGCCCACGAATTCATAAAGGAGGATTGTGATGAGGTACAAGCGTTCTCGTGGATATGGAATCATATCACTTCCACGGAAAAATGGTGCCAGTTTGGGCCGTCCTCAGTTTATGTTAGATAATGCTATTATCGCCAAAGAAAATCGACACAATATTTGGATACACACAGTAAATGATTTCAACAAAATCAATGAAAACTATCGTGACGCATTCGAGCAGTTAGAGTTTGTGCTAACAGCTAAAGGCGAGCTGAACACTACGAATTTCTATGACAGGTGGTCTTGGTCCAAACTATTTCAAGTAGAGGTACCTAAGCATTATACTATCGTAGTAGTATTTTCAGGCTATCCAAGCGCATACAATCATGGCGGAGATTGTATGTCAACTATGGGAGAAAATAATTTGCGCCAAGCTAATGCTATTTTGCCACGTATTTTGGGAGCTGCGGGAGAAGGATGGTTTGATACTCGTAAGGAAGGCAACCGAATAATGTATGTGCTGTGCATAGTTGACAGCATGTCTTGTGTAAAGGATGAATACATCAGCAAGATGCAGTCAATATCACAAAAGCATGGCATAGAGTTCTGCGTCTGTCTTGAGCGTAGCTGGGAAAAATTCGTGGAAAGCCGGGGCGCATAACTCCCAGGCGGCATAGGAGATTTTATGAATACTTTCGATATAGTCTGTATGGTGGCACTTTTCTTTTGCGTTATACTCTATCTTATAGGAGATTAGCATGGACATTTTTATTATCGCTTGGATGCTTACTGCAATGCTCCTAATGACAATTGGAGTTTTTATACCTGCACAAGATGGTAAGTATCCATACCATAAGCTGTGCTTTTGGTCAGGATATGCAATCGGCTGGATAGGATTTATCTTTACAGTCATTCTAAATAGGAGGCTGCTATGATTTTCCGTGAAGCCTTGGATATTGCTATGAAATATAGGTATCATACCGTATGGTCTCCAGAAGACGGCGCCTTCATTGCAACTTGTAGTGAATGGCCTTTTCTAAGTTGGGTGCATTCAACACCTGTCAATGCCCTACATAGTCTGTTCAAGCTAATAACAGATGAAGTGTTACGTCGTCAAAGTACTGGGGAATTTGTTCCTAAGCCCGGAGACCAATGGGTTCAATTGGGTGCTATTAATGATATACAAAGAAACCGGAGACCGGAGGTCTCGCCGCAAGTAAAGTAAGGGATCAAGCGAAAGGAACGAACGGCTGGCGAATGCCGGCCGGTTTAATAAAGTGGCAAGGTTAGGAGCAATTATGAGCAGACTATTCCGCCTCAAGCAGGGCAAAGGGTACAATAAATGGGTTGAAGCAGTTTGGTGGCACTACGATGAAAAAGAAGACTTTCAAGATAACGCCGATGATGCTAAGAAGTTGAAATGTAAAGACAATGTTTGGTATATGTATCTAATAGGAATGACAGCCAAACAGGCAGGGAAATCTATTAGGTTTTTTGAATCTCATCCCGTACACAAGGAGGCAAGGAATGTTTAGAGTTTTTGATGATGGTCAACCAGCAGACTGTTTTCATTGTAAAGTCGATGCGTCTTGGAAAAAGAGTTCGTTTGAAACATTTAAAGAGGCAGAAGCCTATGCTCTTAACTGGCTTGGTGTGTATGGTCCTGGGCCAGGCGTTTTGAAACCCAACGTCCCTTACGATTACTCTTGCTGTGAACTTCCTTGTATGATTGAGATTCGTGAAGAGAAGTGAAATTAATCTTCCTGTGCTACTCATAGTAGTGGCACAGGAGGTGGTGGGGCAGAAAGGGAAGCCTTAATCTAATATACAGGAGAAAAATGATCATACAATAGCGCTGGCAGGTGGCGCAGAAACAAGTAGCCTGCTCTTTGGTGTCATGGTTGGCCCGACTGAAAGCAGACCGGAATGCTGCTGGGCACATGCAAAGAAGAAAATGTATATTATTATCCATGTGGCTCCCGCTGGGAGAAAGGATACTGAATGTGTCCGAGGAAACGGCCTGATAGCAAGCCGAAAGCGGACTAAACAGTCAAAACATACATACGAACAAAAGTGCCGGTGAAATATCCGGCCTCCTTAATGTGCCGACGCCTGGTTCCAAGCCCAGGGTGAAAGAAAACAGAGGAAGGAAAACAAAATGAAATTATACGGGTTGTTTGCAAATTATGACAACGGCGACGGTGGCACCGACACGGAATTGATTGCCGTATCTGAAAGTACAGATAAATTAGAAGAACGGAAAAACAATCTCGCCACAAAGTCCGCAGAGGCCAAAAAACTCAAAGAAGAATACAACAAACTGTTGCGCGAAGTCAACGAAGAGAATCCGTTTAATGAGCCAACAGAAGAAAAGCCTAAGCCAGCCGTACGGCCAACTACAAAAGAAGAGCACAAAAAGTGGAAAAACATTGTAGATAGTTGGCAAGGCCGAAGTTTTGTGTGGCAACAAAAACTCAAATCGCATATGGATAAAAATCAAAAAGAGGCGTTAAGCAGATTGTCTGTCATACACAACAAACAGTATGATAGTATCCCTGAATATTATTGTTACAGTGAGCCGGCAGATTACTATATCTCAGAGGTAGAACTCATCGAATAGAGGATAGTCGGCATGGAATCTTTTTTGTGGCGTGTTGTGTTTGTCATTGTAGTCGCCCCGTTTGCTTTTTGGCTGGCTGACAAATTATCAGAACCGAAGGAAAGAGGATAGTTATATGCAATATGTAAATGCGTTCGCGTGGTTGTTTTTTGTTTCGACTATAGGGTTTGCCGCCTTTAGTTATTGCTTGGCGGTTGAAGTCGACAATCTTACCAGTAAAGTATACTGGCTTGAATTGGAAAAGAAAAGAGGTTGGTGATGATAGTTACAACAACCATGTCCGTTGTTTTTGTAGCAATTGTATGTGCGGTAGCATACCTTGTTGGATATGTGCGCGGTAGTATCGCCGCCACCAAAGATGACAAACAAATGATTAGCAGTCAATTATACTATAGCGGAAAGCAGATTTCTGCAAGGCTTGCTATCATTGAACAATTTCACAAAGAGATGAAAGCAATCGCAGAAAAATATAAACCTAAGGAATAACCATGTCTATACAAGTTTTAGTCGACGAAGAGTACGGATACAAGTACCATATCTGGACTCTTGATAAGTCTGTTGAAGAGTTGGCAGAGTGGTGGAGGACTCTTAAGTCTGTCACTGGATTCTTCTTTAATCCGGCCACACAAATTCCAGATATATTTTCTGGAAGTATGGTGACGATGGAAACTGAGAAAGACCTTGATAAATGGTTTGCAGCCCGCCGTTGTACCAATATTCCGTTTCTGTTTATACATGCCAATGACGACTCGTACTTGGAAGTTAAAGGCGAACAAATACTACATGCCGGTTACAAACAACCCGACGCTCAAGATGACTGGGGATGATTTATGGACCCGAGTATGCACTTCATTATGGGTTTTTTGGTAGGCTTTGTGGCAGCGTTGTTTGTGGTATACTTTGCGTCTTAAAGGAAGGCCAACATGAAAAGCAAATGGACTTGTCCTAACTGTCAGCAAACATTAAAGAAATTAAAGAAGGACGGAGAAAGTATTAAGAGATGCCCATCATGTGGTGCGTCTTGGTTCATAATCCTTAGCCGTCCTCCTACAGATACAAAGAAGACAGATACACAATTAGAATTGTTTTCAAAGGACATCTATGAATCTGAAACTATTGATGAATAACTTTTGCGTTTGCTTCGCGGCATTTGCCGTAGGGACGCTGATATTTTTTGGACTAAAGACAACATTCCACTTTATTCCTACCTTGGTTGTCAGTTCTTTTCTGGCCGCGTGGTTTATGCAATTCACGAAATAGGAGAAAACAATGGCTATCGAAGGCGTATGTGTCTATAATGTTGACGCTACAGTGAAGGTTACCACACCAGACGGAACAGATATTCCTATCAAAACCAAAGAAGGTAGACTGCAAAGATGGGAACTGCACAGTATTTGCAGGGAAATAAACAGCAGTATTCCATTCATTGGTATCAAACATCGCGGTCGAACTACATATTTTATCTACAAGACTAATAGGTCATATTCTTGGAACAATAACGTCGGAAGCCCTCTGTGGTATTTTAGTAGTGCTAAAGAGATTAAAAGGGAACTTGAAAAATTAGGAGTGTGAGATGGCTAAGGAGTTTTTAACTATACCTACACCGCCTGAAGCGGCCGAAATGAATGCGCAGCATCACGAACACTACAGGCAACAAATACAAAAAGATATTTTAAATAGGTTAGAAGATGAGTTGGTTTCGTTTGTAACCAAAAATCCTAACGGCGGCTACTTTGATTTTTATATTCCGTGTGATACCAGAGGACATGAGGACACTCTAAACTCTTTGCTACAAACGTATGTTCGTAGACTTGAGTTTTGTAATTGGCATATTAAAGCCAAAATTGTCTACGATAGGTTGGATTCCGCATTTTTTAAATTTAACATCTGTGATAGACCATTCAATACTTTAAGTATTAAAGAGCGTATTAAACGATGGATAAATCTATGACAAAACATAGGCTAATTATGCCTACGATTTGATCCTAACGGTTTTCAGACTAAGTGTGAGGACAGACAGCCATAAGTCATTGAAAATTTAAAGGAGAGGCAATCATGAAGTTCTCGTTCAGCTCATTACAGCACCCAGACGGTATTGGTATAATATCCGTCCATAAATACGATGATAGGTACGCATGTAAGCTTGCAAATGGAAACTGGGGAATAGTCCAAATCAACGGCACAAGCAGTTTATGGATTGCAGGCAACAAAGTAGAAGACGTCATGCGTAATTTGGGTTGGGGAAGCGCAATGGACTCTGAGCCTGTTTGGTCTTGTGCTGGCCGTCCGTCTTTAGGAGCCCTGCCTATCGAAAACAATGATGGTCGTACTACTTGCTATGCTTGCGGCGCAGCTACCAAAAGAGTTCAAGGCTTTTTGGCCATGTCTACCTACGATGTGTGTACCAAATGTGGAAAGTGAGAAAGCAATATGTCTAAAGTCTATCATTGCGGCGAAGAAGTATCCAAGCATTCATTTATTGGCACCTGTCTTTGCACACTCATAGCAGAAAAATATAAAGACATTGTGAAAGAATCCAACACGGACATCGATGTTTTTATTACATTAAATGGTGTGGAAGTAGACCCAGACAGTTTGTTTAAGTTGTTTGAAGACAACCTTAATTATATGGCCGCGGACAAAGCCAAAGAGATGATAGACAATAAGTCTGAAGAGTTTTCTAAAAAGGTAGACGAGTTAGTTCGCGTATTTGATTCATTCACCCGAGATACAGTTCACAAGGTCGTTCCGCCTGAGTACACCGACCCTAATTATTATCGATAAGAAAAAGGAAACACTATGAATACGGTAGAAGAGTTTGAAGACTTTAAAGGTTTTGTGAAATTAATCGCCGACCAAGAGATTGGTCTGTCAATTAAGACAACGGTAGCTAAGGCTTTCGTTTCATCGTTTGAACGCTTATCTTCGTCTTGCAAATCACGAGAGCAAGGCAATCTTCGTAACGAAAATGAAGACTTAGCTCAAGAAGTCGGCAACCTGGTGTCACTCAAAGAAACTATGGAAAAAGAGGTGTTGGAGTTGCTCAAAGAGAACGCGCGCTTGAAAGAATCGAACGCCACAGTTGAATTCTTACAAAAAATGAATAGCGCTCTAGGCCATGATTCTGAAACATGGCGACAAAAACTTGTAACAACGCTAGCAGAAAACCGGCAACTTCAAGACGAGATAGCTTACATTGATTCGCGTCTTGCGCGCATTCCTGCTTTAGAGAATGATAAAACTAGAGCCGACAAGGTTGACCATGCCATTCGTGAAGCCAAGATGGCCAGCGCACTTCAACGCCAAGTAGATGAATTGTATGAAGAAAACAAACAGTTGAACGCTCACCTAGAAGAGCATCATATTCCGAACGAAGAAACTCGGGCTGCCATGCAAGAGGTAGACTCGCAAAGTTTCGATACTCTCGACAGCTTATTGAAAGACCTTAATAAGGAAGACCAACCAGTTACAGTTGAGGATATTTTCAAAGGTGTCGACGAAGAGTTAAACAGACTTCAAGCAAAAGGTCCGCCTAACTCTCACAACGAAAGCAATGTCTTTGAGGTAGATGAAGACGACACTCCTATTCCAGGAGTTCCAACAAAGGATAGGTAAATGATTACTATTAGTATCAGTGAGTTGTTATTCTGTCTATTTATCGTGTCCGTCTTTGTGATGTTTGTTCTTCAACTCTCTCATGCAAAAGCCATTGATAATCTAAAAACTTCTTTGATAGTCTTGGAAAAGAAGACAGCGGATAGGGAGGTTGAGGAGGAAAAGAAGGTAGAAGAATATATTTTAAGTAGGCCTACTTTCCACGACGATGACTTTAAGGGAACGTTTAAAGATGACTAACAACCTCATCTAACAACGCATAGGCTTATTATCACAGCGATATTAAAATTACTAGAGGGGCGAATTACCTATAGTGGGGCATTCAATCCGTGTTTATTGATTAGCCAGATCAATTGCGATGGCAAACTGAAACTTACAACAATAGGAGATGATTAAAATGGCAGACAAACTTTCAGAAGAAACATTGCAACCTTGCTGGGTGTGTGGAAAAGTATGGCAACGTAAGGATTCAAGCCAATACGCTTTCTTTCAGAACATGTTGTGTTGTGAATCTCATCATGGCACAGCTCTTTGGATGCAAGGAGCTTTGGCCTTGAGCTATGAGAGGATGGAGATTGAAGAGAAAAAGTCGGAAGAAGAAAGGCAAAAGTAATGGGCAATAATGGCGGTATGGGATTTTGGCAATGGCTAATACTGGCTATAGTTGTTCTTGTGCTCTTCGGCCTCGGGCCGTGCGCATCGTGTGATTGTGGTGCAAAGGTAGAGATAGGCAAACAACAACAAATATTGTAGGACATTTATGCAAACCATAGAAAAGTCTTTAATAGAAAAGTCTTTAGAGTCCGCTGAAAAATTATTAAAGATTCCCGCAGAATATTGGGAAGGGGATCATGGAGTCTGTGGGGTAAATTTTAGCGTTGGTTGGTTTCACTGGAAAGCAACGTCTGCCTATATTGACGATGTGTTTGTTTCGCTACCCGAAGATGTGCAAGAGTCGGCATTATATCATGAGCTTGGGCATATTGTTTCTTACGAAAATAAGCTTCCAGCACACGCAAAAGACATTAGACATCATCGTTGGTGGTTTGGATTGCTTAGCGACAGATGCTATTACAATAGAGAATGCGAAGCTGACACGTACGCTGCCGAACGAATTGGAATAAATCGTGTGTTGGGTATGTTGAGCGTTGCATTACGAGGAAACGACGAGCGGACAACAAGACTTGCAAATTTAAAAGCGGTGTGGGAAAAGAGGACTAAACTATGAATGATGACCCAACGAAATTAATCGACTCTTTTACAAATGAGTTCGACTTCCTTAGTAACTTCTATGGGTGCGATATAGCGTTTGAAGAAAAGAAATATCCCTCCAGCGAACATGCTTTTCAGGCTGCGAAGACTTTTGATAAGTCTGAAAGAGAAAACATTCGCCGGGCCAATACTCCAGGAATCGCAAAAAAGTTGGGAAGAAAGTTATCTTTGCGTAAAGACTGGGAATCAGTTAGAGATGGCATCATGTTAGATATTCTTCGAATCAAGTTCAACTCTCATCCTGACTTGGCCCAAAAGCTGTTAGACACTGGTGACGCCAAGTTGGTAGAGGGCAACTGGTGGAATGATACTTATTGGGGCGTGTGCGATGGAGTAGGGAAAAACAAACTCGGCATCACTCTCATGCAAGTGAGGGATGAGATAAGGAATAAAAAATGTTAGTATGGCTACTTATTATGATTGTGTTTCTTTTGGTAGTCTTTCTTACCGGAACTATCGAGGCAATCATCGGGCTTAGGAAAGAATGTAGGCGTAAAGAAAATACTATTGATTTATTAGAGAGGAACGCCTGCTCGGCACACGAAATCAAGTCTAAATTGAAACTAGAATTATCAGATATTCAAGCAAGGCTTTTATTAGCCAAAGAAAAGCTGTCAGATTATATTATTGAGACGACAGAGTTGTCAGACTACAATGCCGAGTTAGAAGAGAAAGTCTTATACTTGCGCCAGGTTATCAAAGGAACAATTGGCTGGATAGGCTGGAATGCAAAAGGCAAAAAAGAAGTCGAAGATTTTATAGTCCGCATCACGAACCGTCGCTCGAACACAAAGGAAGAAAAGGAAGAAAATGAATGAGAATTAAAACCTTAATCAACACTATCGTTTTTCTGTTGCTCGTGGGTTGTGCTGGTCTGGCCCGAGATTGTTCTGGATGTTGGGCAACGAATGTATCGTCGAGTTGGGTTGTTGCCCAATACACTTATGATGGAACCATGATGAGATGCTGGGTTTTAAGAGACTCGCCTATTGCTAACGAACAATCTTCGGATGGCATTTGGTGGAAAGATTTTGAAACAAAACATCTGGTACATATTTCTGGCTGGTATAATCGAGTGCAAGTTATTGATGGGCGTTTTAAAGAAGCGGCCAATCTATTAGGCGTAGACATTTCAAAGTGTCTCGGTTTAAAGGAGCAATAAATGGGAGCCAAAGCACCTAACCCTTGTCCAAAAGGCATTGTAAAACCTCCACCGCCGCCAGCTCCTCCGAAACCATATCGTATCGTTGAAGGCGATGTAGGGGAATTAGGCATCATAAAATTAATGAAGAAGTTTTTTGATGAGATAATTATTTTGCCCAGAGCAAAGCAGCCGCCCGATATTGATGGACACGAAAGGCCACCAGGCGTTCACCGGCCAGCTCCAACGAGTGCGCCTCCACCTCCACCGCACCAAGAGCAACGCGATTGTGAGACATCAAAGGAGCCGTACAGTGAAAGGGTCGAGAGGGTAATTAAAGAATTTATCTCCGCCCAAAAAGACCCCGACCTTGGGTCATGTCAGCGAGATGGTTCGCAATGTATTATTAAACGCGGAGGAAAACCATTAAGTGAAAACTTTATGCCAAGCCGTGGACAACCATTAAATGACGGCGTGATTGTAAGCAAGGGCGGACACAATAGTCCTCCTAACACACCGCCGCCATCTTCTGGGATAGGACCAACGCACAATTCAAACACCGTGTGCAAGTTTTTCAAATCGTTGTCGAAGGAGCAAAAGGAAGAATTAAGGAAACTGTTGGATGAAGCAGACAAAACCTAAAGGATGGATAATAAAATGGAAAACAAATATAGAGTAGAACCACCCAAGCCGGCTGATAGCATTGATGCTTGGAAAAGATGGATGAAAGAAGAAGCCAAAGCGGAAACACAGGCCAAGAGAGCAGACACAAAGGAATGTTTGGCCGGAGATATGCCAGATATCTTTCAAGACACAATTATGCGTAAGGTAAACGGTGTCTGGAAGCAAACGCGGAATGTGGGTATGACGGGAAACGAAGAAGACTATTCGTTAGAGCCTACCATTCCTGCCACACAAGAGCGTTCAATTGATGAAGCCAGACAAATCATTCGTGCTCGTGGCGTATCGCATTCCAAGCCAGGCAATTGGAAACGCAAGCAAAGACGACTGCGACGACAGCTGAAAAGAGACGGATTGGTTTAAGATTGAAGGAGCGACAATGGCAGTAGGATGGGCTCGTAATGAAGCAGTCCAAGAGCAGATTGATGCAAGCATAGCTGACGCTATTGAACACGCACGCAAGCACATAGTTGAAGGGGAAAGTCTGGAATACTGTGAAGATTGCAATGAAATTATTCCTGAAGCCCGCCGGCTTGCGCTTCCTGGTGTGACTCGTTGCATTGAATGTCAGTCAGAAGCGGATGCTAAGGAAAAATATAATCCTGGGTATAATAGGAAAGGCAGCAAAGACAGTCAATTGAAATAAAACAAATTAGCTTAAAGTATACTCCCGTAGTTCAATTGGAAGAACGTTGGATTTCTAATCCAAAAGATTTTTTGGGTGTTCGAGCCACCTCGGGAGTACCAATCGTGGGCTTGTAGCTCAAGCTGGTAAAGAGCGTCGACCACGAAGGTCGAAGATGCGGACTCCCCCGTCCGTCAGGTCCACCATAACGGGATTGTAACTCAAAAAATGGAGAAGAGTGCCGTCCGCTTAGGACGGAAGCTGATGGCACCCCAAGCCATCCAATCCCGCCATTCGCGGATTCGTTCGTTTAATTGATAAGACCCCCGCGTGGTAGCGGGAAGATAAGCGTTTGAGTCGCTTACGAATCCACCAAGTCGAGGGAACAATGAAAGACGGAAAGCATGTGAATGAGTACGGAACTGTATTCTATTACAAAGATGACCAATTCCATCGTAAAGATGGGCCTGCCATCGAATATGTTGATGGAACAAAATATTGGTATCTTAACGGTCTTTTGCATCGCGAAGACGGGCCTGCCATTAATTTTGGTAATGGCCACAAAGAGTGGTATCTTAATAGCCAACGCCATCGTGAAGACGGCCCTGCCGTTGAGAATTCTGATGGTAGAAAATGGTGGTACCTTAATGACGTAGAATACACCGAAGAAGAATTCAAAGCATACAAACTGATTAAAGAGTTGGCAGGAATAAAATGAAAAACGGAAAGCATGTAGATAAACATGGAACTGTAAGATATTATATCAACAACCAACTTCACCGCACAGATGGTCCTGCCGTCACGCACGCTAACGGTAACAAAGCATGGTATCTCAATGATAAACTTCATCGTGAAGATGGCCCTGCTGTTGAGTATGCTGACGGCTGGGGCACAGAGTGGTGGTTTAATGGCAAATTCCACCGTGAAGACGGCCCGGCTCGTGAGTATGCTAATGGCATCAAATATTGGTATCTCAATGGCAAACACCATCGTGAAGATGGTCCCGCTATTGAGTGGAATGATGGTCACAAATGGTGGTACCTTAATGACGTAGAATACACCGAAGAAGAATTCAAAGCGTACAAGCTGATTGAAGAGTTGGCAGGAATAAAATAATTAAAGGGAGAAACTATGAATATAGCACTCGTAGATATGGACCAAACACTTTGCGATTATGAAGGTGCGGTCAAAAAGAAATTAGCCGAGCTATACAAGAAAGATATCTCGGTTGACGAAAGCAAAACAAATCATAGACTCGAAGAATATAAGCCTGCCGTTGATTTGATTAAGCAACTTCCTGGTTTCTGGCGTACACTTCCAAAGATTGAGTTAGGGTTTCAGATTGTGGATGTTTTAGAGCACAATGGGTTTGGAATCCATGTGCTAACCAGAGGCCCACACAAAAACATTATCGGGTGGTCTGAAAAAGTAGAATGGGTAAGAGAACATTTGTCTGGTGTCCCGATTACTATTACCGAAGATAAGAGTTTGGTGTACGGAAAAATCCTTGTAGATGATTGGCCCAAGTATTGTGAAAGCTGGTTAAAATGGAGGCCACGAGGATTGGTTTTAATGCCAGCTTACGAATACAACATTGGTATGGATACGAAACATTCAGGCCAAGTTGTTAGAGTCACTGGAAAGAATTGGGAAGAGGTCAAAGAAGCTATCAAGAAAGTGTATGAAAAACCAAACGAAACGTAATTAGAAAGGATATTAAAATGCTATTCATGCCTTATGTTATTGAAAGAACTGCTGCCGGGGAACGAAGTTATGACTTGGCATCGCGCATGTTGGTAGACCGAATTGTCTTTCTTGGATCTGTCATTAACGACGATGTCGCTAATATTATTGTGGAAGAACTGCTCTTTTTAGAATCACAAGATAACCAGAAGGATATTCATCTTTATATAAATTCTCCAGGAGGAAGTATAACAAGTGGACTGGCTATCAGGGATTGCATGAAGTATATTAAATCTCCTTGTGCTACTTATTGTATTGGGCAATGTGCTTCTATGGCCGCAATCTTGCTGTGTTCTGGAACAAAGGGAAAGCGGTTTGCGCTACCTATGAGTCGGGTCCTTTTACATCAACCATTGGGCCAAAGTGGCGGGCAAGCAAGTGACATAGAGATTGAAGCAAAAGAAATATTGAGGATGAAAGATTTACTCTATAAGATTATTGTAGAGGAAACAGGACAACCAATGGAAAAAGTTATCAAAGATTGTGATAGAGATTTTATTCTTACCGCCCCACAGGCCAAAGAGTATGGTCTCGTTGATGAAGTTATGACAAGGAAACCATAATGAGATGGCAAGTATTAACAAAAAAAGATATAGGCAAAATTAGAGTTCGTAGAAAATTTCTATTCTTGCCTATGAGACTTGATTGTTTTACCAGGTGGCTTGAGATGGCGTCATGGGAAGAAAAGGTTTGTGGTGAGATAGCTCTTTCATATGAGAGAAGATATATTTATGTTTGGAAGCCCACAAAGTGGTTAGATTAAAGGGAAAAATATGTTAATTAAAATCGACGACGATAAAGACGCTTACGTGGACTCGGAAAGTGTGCAGTACACTTATTTGCAAGATGACGAACTTGGATTTCGAATGTCTCTAAAAAGTGGCCAAGAAGTGGGCCGAAGATTTGAAACAAAACACGCCACATTAAAATGGTTTAATGCCTTAACCTCTCAAATAGAAAAAGACACCACAACATTAAAGGAGAAAAAATCAATGAAAGAGCAGATTACAGATTATTTCAATAAGCACCGAGACTTCCTGTTTACAGTATTCGCAGTAATACTTATCGACCATTTCTTTTTGGGCGGAGCTTTGAGAGAAAGAATTAAGTCTCTGGCCGACAAATTGCTTGACCGGGCCGGAGAGGCTATCAAAGACACCAATGTGAAAGAGTAAGGTGTGCCATGTTTATTGAAATAGGAAATGTCAGTGTTTGTATGTCGGAGTTAGTTGCCATCGAAATTAAAGGAAACAATATACATATTACTTTAAAAGATGGCAGAACTATCGATAGAGATTGGGGTAGCGATATAGAGGGAAGAAATAAGTGTTTTAAAGACGCACAAAAAAAGTTGCAAGAACATAAACTATCAGTAACGGAGAAGAAACCAATGAAAGAGCAAATCAAAGAATACCTAAACAAACATCGAGATTTAATTTTCACAGTGTGTGTTGTGTTGTTGATTGACCATTTCTTTTTGGGCGGCTCTCTTAGGGAAAGGGTGAAGTCTCTCGTCAATAAGTTGCTCGACAAAACAGAAGCAACTCTCAAGGGAGTTTGATATGGACCAGACCAAAGACAAAAAAGGGCTGGCTTTCGTTGTAGGCTTTATGGTTGGCTATGTAACCGGAAGCTCAGTCGGAAGCATGACACTATTTAAAGCTGGCTTAATTGCCACGCTAACATTTTTGGCCGGCTTTTATTTGGGCCAATAAATTATTATGGGCTTCGCTGGCGCCAGCGACTGTGCTTGGAATACAGCAAAAAAAAAACAGGGCAAGAATAAACTTGCGGCCCACCCAGTCGAGTAAATTTGGGACACCATAATGGCTTGGCTCGAACTACAATCGATAAGGAGTGACTATGAAATTTGATTTTAGATTTACAAAAATTGGTGTAGTAAGATTTGATTCCAAGCACTTAATCGTCGGATGGACTAATACATATAGCAACTGGCGTTTTATTCGATACCCTGGACAAATTTGTTTCGATGTCGGGCACTTATACATCTACATTTGCTGGGAACACAAAGGACAATTCGATGAGTCATAAACTATCAATGGCGTTTACTTGTGTTGCGGTGTGGCAGCCACGGCCATATCTTAAATCATGTGTTGACTCGAAAGTGTCGTGGTGGTTTTATAGAGACATCCCTAATTCGTCTTGCATAGAGCGAAACAAATTAGGAAGAATGTGGATGAATTTTTGGTTTAGGGTATCAGATATATTTTTTAATACATAAGGATTGATATAAAAAAGGAGAAAACAATGTTGAGTTTGTTGCTTGCTACTATGATTGGTTGGATGTGCCCGATTGATTATTATTGTCCATATGGAACACTCTGTTCATGCGGCGATGGGCATGGGCCAGTTGACGCCACAATAAATCTCACCATTCAAATCGAGTCGGCCAGAATGTTGTCTGTTAATATGGAAGAGGTAGAACCTTATTCTTCCATCTACTGCGTCACCGTGGCTGGTTTGCTGGTCGGTGTTCCAGATGCCATCAACACAGAAAAGAAGTTTCTGGTTATGGATTCGAGAAGGGACAACAGCGGAGAAATGATTGCTTGCAATTTTATGGATGATTTTTTAGAAGTTTCTTCGGCTGACGAACAAGTGGTAGTTATGGAGTGGAGTGAAAGTGCCGAACGAATGGCCTTAGCGACCGCGAGGTAGTAATATGAAGATAAGCGATTTAACACAAGACCAAATACACATCGGCCTCAGGGTTAAGGGACAATCTACTGGAAGACTTGGCATGATAGTAGAGATTGACTACGATGATGATAATTTTGCCTATATTAAATGGGATGATGAGAGCAAAGCAACCAGCGGATTTTACGGCACCGATTGCGAATGCGAGGTAATAAAATGTCAAACCGCTTAGTTATCATGATAGGTGTTCCGGGTTCAGGGAAATCATTCGAAGCTAAACAGTTAGCACAAGAGTGTGAGTGGTCTGATGGCATGATTGCCGTGATATGTTCTGCTGACCATTACTTTGAACGCTATGGGGCATACCAATTCGATGCGTCTAAACTAAGTTTGGCCCACACGTTCTGCCAGGGAAAATGTTTGGGAGCGCTTGAAGCACAAGCAGACTTGGTGATAATTGACAACACTAATGTTCAAAAGCGTGATAGGGCTCCATATATTGCGATGGCTAAAAAATATGGATACGAAGTTGAAGAGAGGATTGTGGGTGAAGTCGACGAAGAGAGTCTGACTTTGTATGCTGGACGCAATCAGCATGGAGTAGGCATCGACATCATTAGAAGATTTGCAAGTAGATTGGAGAGATAATGTAATGGTAGGAGAAATTTGCTTTGTTGTTTTAGAAATTGTAGGCACAGTAATAGCTATTGGTCTTGGTGTCGGGGTCTTGTTTCTTTTGTATGAAATGATTACTTCAAGATAGGAGTATACAATGGTAGGGGAAATTTGCTTTGTTGTTTTAGAAATTGCAGGCACGCTAATGGCCATTGGTTTAGGCTTAGGCCTATTGTATGCCTTATACAAACTTCTTACCCTGATGTAGGAGCAATACAATGTCTCTTTATGTTCGCCACAATGATACGCCAGACCAAAAGATAGTTGAGGCTGAATGGAATTTGGAAGAACCCCTACCTAATGTAGACCCCATGAAGGTAATAGAGATGGAGGCCAAAGGGGAAGAATTGGAATACATCTTAGACCAATTTAATGGTCTTATTCGCAAGACTCCAACCCCGCAAGTAAGGTGGGAAGGCGATTTGGCCAGAATCATCTATGATACATTGATCGTATATTATCAGGACTAACCATGAAGATAGGATTCAAAACCAGATACCTTGGAATATATTGGGATACATTATTAACGCTATGGTATACTGAAATGGCGTTTGGGGTTTTGTATCTTGACTTAGGCCATTTGTTCATTCAAATTGGAAGAGTAATCAAAGATGAAAACTATTACGATTAGTTTGCTTTTATGTGTTGGGTGCGCCCACACTACATTGTCGCATATCAAAAACGACTCATTGATTCCCACAAAAATTATCAATGAAACCTACACTGATGCGGTAGATATTTTCTCTAATTATACAAAATGTCCGGTTCCATCCAGTCCAGACTTTACGGTAAGAGACGATACAATTAAGAGTTTAAATTACGGCCGTAATGGATTTTATATCGTAGATGGAAAAATACTTATTGGAATTATTATGGGAGAATACAAGCCTGGAAGTAACTCAATCTATATTGCTATCGAGCATCCTGACCAACAAAGATTGTTGTTTCATGAGATGATACATTACTTATTTCATAGGCTATACGATTTCAGTTGCCCGTCGTATTCCTTCATATACGATACGAATGTAGACGAAGAGCATAAGTCGGTAAGGGCAATGGAAGATATCTACTTTATCCGCACAGCAAGAAAACCTTTAACAGGCGATTGGTTATATTTACTATTAAAAGGAGAATGAAATGGTAACGGAAAATAGTTTGGCGTTCGCAAAATATCTTCGTGAATCGAAACTGGAGTTGGCAGAGGCATTCAAAACTTTCGCTGCCGAATATGATTTGACTCTGCACGATGTGGCAGTCATGGTGGCCGAGAAGCCTGGGCTGGGAAGATTGAAGTTTGTTCAGGTCGCAGAAGTTGTGTTGCAACAAGTGCATGGTCGGCCAGAAAAGTATACCCAATACTATGAGCATTTGAAGTTTATGTTGGCCGCCGTTCAACAGGTAGGGCAATCTGCAAAGTTCTCTGATGTACATGGCATGGCAAGCATTCGTGCCAAGGCTGCTGGGGTAGAGCTAATTCCGGGGTACGCTGCTGCATACCAGTATGCAAAGAAAGTTGACCCAGAGTTCTTCGCTAAAAATAAAGAAGAATAAAAGAGGTAGGGACGACAATCAGGAAGAGAATGTGACACTTCGCTTCCACAAATCGTTCGCCTTGGTCACAAGGAAATCGGTACCTTACGCGTGAGGCCGGGGTGGTTTTATAGCTTTCCATCATTAAAAAAGCTACCAATACGGTTTGCGGCGCGGTTCCGTTTGAGAAAAACTACGCCTTTAATGCGGCCCCTATTTGTCCTGCAGGCATTAGGTGGGAGTCCCAAGCCTCCTAATAATTAATAAACGCAGAGGGCGGCATCGCCGTTAGTTAGCCTAAGCGTCCGTTGTAGTGGGAGCTAACTTTAAAAACCCGGACCCCGTGGTTATCGTTCCAAAAAAACGAAATAGAATAGGGATAGTGCGGAAGATCAGACACCTGGCCATTAGCAAGTTCTGGAGAAGGCTTTGACAACGCACTATCCCTCATCTTACTTAATGCAAAGGAGACAGAATGGAACGCAAATTAGAAAGATGCTCAGGATGCAATGAAGATTGTGATGAATGCGAAGGACATCAGGATGTTTTAGACACAAACGCAATTCAAAACACTTCTCATGTAGACGAAAAAGATGAAGAGATTAAAAGACTTAAGGAAGAGTTGAAACAAACAAAAGCATCGGTTATGCATTGGAAAGCTAATCATGCAGATGTGATTAGAAAGTATCGAAAGCAAAGAGATGTATACGGAGATGCGTTGTTAATGATTAGGCGATTAGAGGCACAACTAAAGAAGCCATAGGAGATTGAAAATGTTAAGCTCTTTCTTGTTTTCAGCAATCTTAAGTTTTGCTGGCCCGTGTGGTCATTCAGCTTGCTCATTTCCTGGGGCACGCAGTGTGTCTACACAAATTAGCATCTCATTTAGCATTCAGGCCATCAACGCTATCACTATGGATGTTGAGGAAGTATTTCCAAACTCTCATGCATACCGCGTTACATTGACTAAGTTATCGTCTGGTGTAGAGAAGCCAGTCAATGTAGAGAAGAGGTTCTTAGTGTTTGATGGGAGGAAAGACACTTCAGAAGATTTGATTGTGTGCGATTTTAGTAACGACAATCTCGATATCTTTGTTCCTAATAATGTGGTAGCAATAAACTGGAGTGTTCGGTCGGAAAAAGCAATAGCCAAAAAATAATTTGAGTGTTTGTCAGGCAACAGCGATACCAAGCAAAAAGCAACATAAAGGAATTGCAATGGCATGTTCAATGTGTTCTAAATTTTCTCCTTGTGGTGGCAATATAACCACATACAAAATTATTGAAAATAATATTATAAAAAAGATGGAGTCAAAGAAATCAGAATTTAATATGACGGAAGTAAAAAGACTCTCTGAACAAGAAATTGAGTTTTGTGTTAAGCATCACAAACAGCACAACCAGTTGCTGATTTGGATAATCAATCGGTCTATTTTGTTTAAGGCTATTACGCATAAAAACGTAGATGCCCTCACAGGAATAAAATGAAAGAAGCCGAACAGAAATTATGCACTGAACGATATGGAAAAGGCTTGGGCTGGCTTTGGAAGCTGGGCTGGGGCTGGAAGTTTTATGTGGCCGATTACAAGAGTACTAAAAACAAATTTGATGATATGGCCTCTACAGATGATAACTCCAACTTCATAACGGTGTCAGACTCTTTGATTCCCATATTCTATTCGGTTACAGACAAACAATTTAAATCGAGAAAGAAACAAAAATTCTTTTACAAGTTCAGATGGTTTTAAAGGAGAGGCTATGAAGTATATTATGTTTGTATTAGTGTTGGGGTTGATGGCCTGTAACCCTTCCAAAACTTATACAGTGCTTCGGACATTTGTGTCAGATACATGTGTGCCGTTAGATATAAATCAGGTACCCGAAGAATACAGAGAGCGTTGGGATTTCTGGGAGGGAATCGACACTTTAGTAATCCATAACGCTGATAGTCAATCAAAAGAATATCGCGGAGCAGGTACTAAACACTATTACTCTATCAACGAATATTATTCTGTCGCAAAAGGGTGCTTGCTAATGGAGAATGCTTCTGTAGACATTGTGTTGTTAGGTAAAACAATATCTGCCACAATGACTGTACAATACAGACCATCTTGCCAAAGACGTGCATGCTTTCAGGAATGGCGGATAGAAGGAATGAGATGACTGACAAGAGTGTTTTACTTAAAGAAGTCTACGCGAAAATATACGAGACATCTGTTGTTTTGGCCTCTGAAACAAATACGGAAGGGCTGACCAAAGAGTTATTATTAAAGCCCGGATGGAATGAAAGATTTTGGGTGGTGTGGAAAGAGAACGAAACCCAAATGACTCAAAAATTTACAGCGGTTATTCCGGCTGTAGACCATTTTTTAACTGTTCCGCCAAGATGAACACTACTTAGCACAATCTATAAAGGAGAAACCAATGAAGTTAGAATGGCGTAAAGAAATTTTTAATCGTCGTTATGGTTGTATGGAAGAATGGAAAGCTGATTTGTCAGACAACCATAGAGAATCTATCGTAGTAAGTACGGGCGGAGATAAGTTTGTGGTTAGTTGTGCTTTAGTTAAATTGTTTTGTGAGCCATTAAGCAGTCTGACTATAGAAGAGGCAAAAAAAGAAGCCGTAGCGAGAATCAAAGACGGTATCGAGGGCAAGATTGTTGAGTTGGACAAAGTTCACGACTCTCTTATTGCCAGCCTGTTGGAGTGATGTATGAGAAAGTTTATAGCATGGTGCGAAAAACCTTACTTTTATCCGATAACAATGCTTGCTGTATGTATTTCGTCCGGCATCGTGATGCAAGGCAAGTGGCTTTTGGGTATAGTATGTTATTTTGCAACATTTTCGTTGTTTGGTATAATTAAATTTATGTTTATAGGCAAAGAAAAAGAAGGCATTGATGTTGGAACGGCCTTTGCTTCTCGCTTAGTAAATAGAGATCATAGTCGTGGCGACGGCAAACATACCGCAATAGAGTTCCGCAAACAATTTTTTCTTGACAGCCTTGTGGTGGCCTTAGTTGGCGGTTGGTTAGAAAATTGGAAACCTATCGTATTAGATTTTAAAAATGTTACAAACATTAGCCCTTCGTTTGCGAGCGAAGCTTTCGGGCCTATTGCCGCGCATATAGACTATGAAACATTTTTAACTAAAGTGGCCTTTGTAAATATATCTTTAGTACAACAGCTCATAATTAAAGAAGAGTTCGAAGAAGCGTATTTTTCATTTAAGGTTTTGGAAACAAAGAAAGCTTTACAGCAGGTACTAACATCAAACAAGGAGAATTAAAATGGCACAAGACATCGGTAATTTGGTTAAACGGTTCCAGCAAATTAAGGCAAATGAAAGACGTATCGCTATCGCCAAGGCATCCATCAAGTCTTCCAATCCTAATTTTACCAGGCAACAAATTGATGAGCTGTACAACAAGCAACACAAAATTGTTACTACCAACTATGCACAAAAGAAAACGGTAGCGGAAAAGAAAGATTAAGTGTTCTTATGAAAATGTATTCGCTTACTACAGAAGAGTTACAGCAATTTTTCAATCAAGTCAAAGAGCTGATTGACGGGGCCTATCTCAAGCATGGGTTGATTACCCAAGAACATTATCATGTGGCAAACAAATATTGTGTGGTGGTGGCACAAAAAGGATTCTTTGGAAAAATGTTTGATAAGATGTTTTTTTCGAGACACTAAAGATGACAAATCTATCATGGCTCTTCTTAAAATTCCTGATGATGAATGTGAAAAAGAAGAGGGAAAACATGAGGCTTGAAGATATAGGCTTTTATACTCTTAGCGACGCAAGAGCAAAAGATAGCAACGAGACATCTTCTTTGTATCGTTGCGAAATGATTCTCACTGACAGATGCAATTTCAAATGCATTTATTGTCACCCCCTCAGGGAAGAGTGTAGGGCGACTTATCTTTTCAACAAGCGACCAAGACACTTAATTTATGGACTGACAACAAGCTCAAGAATGTCCGCTTCTCTGGCGGAGAACCTTTGATGTATGACAAACTTGTTACGCTTGTTGAGCAATCTGTAAGAGGTGGCGTGGAACGAGTGGCCATCTCATCCAACGGCTCCTTTCCACTCGGTCGTTACAAAGAACTGATTGATGCTGGTGTAAACGATTTCTCTATCAGCTTGGATGCGTGTTGTGCTTCTACCGGGGAGAAAATGTGTGGCGGGATTAAGTGTGCCTGGCAAAAGGTAGTGTCTAATATTGAAGCTATTTCAAAGTTGGTCTATACCACGGTTGGCGTTGTATTAACCGACGACAACATTTCACAGGTGTCCGACATCATAAAATTTGCAGATGGCTTAGGTGTGGCTGACATTCGTATCATCTCCGCGGCCCAATTCAATAAACCTATTGAAGCTTTGGCTAACGTAAGCGACGACATCTTAAACAGACATCCTATTTTAAAGTACAGAGTTGAAAACTTTAGGGCCGGAAAGCCTATCAGAGGCATAGGAAAAAACGATTCCAACAGATGCCACATAGCTATTGACGATATGGCAGTCGCAGGCAAATGGCATTTCCCTTGCATCATTGCGTTGAGAGAGGGATGCAATCCAATAGGAGAGGTTGGAGATAGTATGAGGGCACAGCGTGCAGAGTGGAGTAGAAGTCACGATACACACCTGGACCCCATATGCAAAAAGAATTGCTTAGATTGTATCGTATTAGCTAACAACAAGTCTGGAGAATAAAATGAGGACGTATGAAAGCAAAAAGATAGCAAAGAAAGTTGATGTATTAACAGGCGTTTTCTGCAATTGTTGTGGGAAAGATATGAAGTGTACCAAAGACAAGAAAATAGATTTGGACTTTATTGCCGGCGCACACATTGTGATTGACTACGGGTATGGCTCCAAACACGACACAGACCATTTGGAATTTGACATGTGTGACGGCTGCATAGATAAAAGCATTGGGAAATTTGTCTATCCTCCTAAGAAAACAACAAACTGGGAATAATATTACATGAAAAATAAAGAACCAGATATTAATAGCATATACAGTGAGGCATCCAAAGCTATTGAAGATTGGATTGCGGCGAAATGTTTGGGCAAAGACTTAAAGAATACAATTTATACCATGTTGGATAAAAGTTTGCAAGAGATAGTGGCCAGCGCCATGGGGCTCACAAACGAATGGGGAAAATGGAAAATTGATAGGTGTAATGGCAGAGAGCCTATAATTGCTACATACATTTCGGAGAAAGCAGGCGCAGTCGTATACCAGTGGTTAGACAAACAGATTGGCAATCTTTTGAAATTTACTTTGTCGAAAGAACAAAAGAAATCATTGAAAGAAGAAGCAAAGAGTGCCTTTTATAGTGCACTGAGAGGTAACATTCGTAGACTGGCCCAAGAAAAAGCACAAGATACTATGAAAGAAATGCTCTCTAAGATACAGCTGGATAAGGCACAATTAAAAGATGCAACTAAGGCTTTGGAGTTCGTCGAACTGTTTTCTAAGGTTGCCGTGCCAGAAGAGGATGAAAAACAATGAGATGGTTTATAGGGCTTGCGTTATTGTTTTTGATGGGCTGCGAAGGATATAAACTCCAAGCATCAATGTTTAAAAACAACAAAGTAGTTATGACAGACATTGATAAGTTTGAGGGCGAGTTTACGTTGGTAAATCAGAAAATGTGTTATGCTGTGGCTGACACATTGCGTGCTGAGGTGCGAAGAGTGTTGAGCGCGGAACAATCTAAGGCAGAAGTATTTTACAATTGTTTGCTAATACAACAAAAAGAGGATAAGGCGTACGAAGTAAAAACTTATGACGATGGAACTAAATGTTGGTTTCTAAAAGGCCAAACCCAACATGAAGACAGCCACTTTTGTGAGTATACTGATGGAGACAAAGTGTGGTGGTTTAATGGCAAATTCCATCGCGAAGACGGCCCTGCTGTTGAGTGGGTTGACGGCAGCAAATTTTGGTGGATTAACGACAAACTACATCGTGAAGATGGCCCTGCTTGCGAATATGCTAACGGTGACAAATATTGGTATCTTAATGGTCAGCGTCATCGTGAAGACGGTCCCGCTATTGAGTGGGCGGATGGCAGCAAATGGTGGTACCTTAATGGCAAACTCCATCGCGAAGACGGGCCAGCCGTTATGTGGAATAATGGTCATAAAGCTTGGTTTCTTAACGGCATAGCATATACCGAAGAAGAGTTTAATAAGAAAACGAAAGCCTGTGCTGGTAAGATTGTTGAGATTGATGGCAAGAAGTATAAGTTGGTAGAGGAGAAGTAGATGGATTACAAAACATACGAAGTCCAAGTTTACGAAGACTGCGACAAATTTTGGCATCTCAATGGTCAACTCCACCGTAAAGACGGTCCCGCTGTTGAGTATGCCAACGGCGACAAGGCCTGGTACCTTAACGACAAACTTCACCGCGAAGACGGCCCTGCTATTGAGAACGTTAACGGCGTTAAATTTTGGTTTCTTAACGGCGTAGAATATACCGAAGAAGACTTCCTCGCCAAAACCAAACCCGCCACTTGCGAAGGTAAGATTGTAGAAATTGACGGCAAGAAGTATCGTCTAACAGAAGAGAAATAGTTTAACAATTTCAAAGGAGAAAATAAATGGAAATCAAAGACAAGTTTGTTGAGGCCCGAAACGCATTCTTTAATGTTCTCGGATACGAACTCACTGAGGCATGGAAGAATGGACTTAAGCATACAGAGGACGCAAGAAGTATCGAAGATAGGCTAAAGCATCTGGTAGCGGAAGGTATGATTGTTGCAAAGGTTGTTGAAGAGAAACTTTAATATCGGAGACAAATATGTCTTGTGAGTTTTTTAAGTCGCTTACCAAGGAACAAAAGATGGAATTAAGGAAATTGTTGGAAGAAGAGAATAAATATGTCGTAGAGATTAAATTTTTCCCCAGTGGAAATATTGAGTCTCTAAAAGAATATAGGGGCGAACACATCACGGGTTTGCATATTGAGTGGTGGCAAAGCGGAAACAAATATCTTCAAGTGGAAAAGTTAAACGACAAGTACCACGGGAATCTCACTATGTGGTTTGAAAACGGCAATAAGAATTATGAAAGCAACTGGCACGATGGCCGACGAACAGGAATGAGTTGGTGGTGGAATGAATGTGGCAAGTTGCACTCCCAAGAACAGTGGGAGAACGGCACCCATATCAAAACTATTTTCCCAGTATTGGAGAAGTGATGGAAACAAGCCCATTAGCCCATATCTTTAATGACGAAGACTTTTCTGGCAGCAGGCCGCTTAATCCTATCTTCTTTGAAAAACTACAAGAGATTGTCATCAAAATATACCCTCGTGGTATAGGCGTATTGAACGAGGCAATGAAAAGAGAAAGGCGTTCCAGCGTATCGGGTTTAGTCAACGAGTCTCTTTCCATCTTGTTGGGCTTACATTCACAAGCCAAGGAAGGTTTTACTGAAGTACGTGTAAGGAACCCTATGACAGGTGAAGAAAGGATTATGAGATGACTAAGGAATATATGGCGGCCAAGTATATGAAAGTAGGATATAATATTGGTGGCTTTTTTAGCGCTGGGCTTATACTACTTTTTAATTATTTGCTTCCCGGTCATCCTATTGCTTCATGCATGATACCCATGTGGTTATTTTTAGTATTCGCAGTAGCAGATTTCATTAAGCTTGTTACGGCAAAAGAGGATTAAAATGTTAAAAACATGTTACAGATGTAGAGGTTCAGGAATTGTTCCAAGCATTAACGAATATGAAATCGATAAGTGTCCAGAGTGCGAAGATGGCATGATTGAAGAAGATGTGAAGCCGAAGACTTTGTTCTTTGTTACCACAGCAATATCAAACAGAGACTCTTGGAAAGATGACAGAACACATGGTTGCTCCGAAACATTTAAAGAGGCCGAAGATGCTATTCTGCAAAACGTTGGTGACATGCACGAATGCTCGAATGACTACGCCGTTATTGAAGAACAAACTATGACGGTATGTTCTATGACTAAACGATTTAGTGGCGGAGTTTATCAATGGTATCATTGGAATGATGCCAAAGAACAATACGAAAGATGCAATACACCTGCATGGGCAGAAAATGTTTGCAATTGGGGAATCGGATAATGAAAACATTATTGACTGTGTTATTTTCTATCTTTCTCGTCTCTTGTGTTGACAGTGTTAAAGAGTGTCATAAGGTTGTAGCATCTATATGCCAGACGCCTTTTGGTCCGTGTATGATGTCGTTGGATGACGGCAGTGTTGGAAAGAGTATGGAAAATGACTATATTATAGAAGGAGATATAGTTTGCGAATTGTACCAAACTATGTTTAATAGCGGATTTTTAAAAGGCCCCCATTACTATAGAAGATGTTCTTGCCCAAAAGGATAGCAAATGTCTACAACCTACGTAACTATTGTGGTCGGCCGGGATGGAAAAATTTATGACTTATCCAAAGGCGAGCACCCAACCTACAACTATGACAAAAGACTTGCGACTATTAACAAAGATGATGTCATAAAATTGCCCAAAGACGCTTTGTGTGTAACTCAAGAAGAATGCGAAAGAATGAAAAAGAAGAGAGGACAAACAACTTAGGAGAAAATTATGCCAGCTCTTTGTATTATTGATATGCAAAGTGATTTTATATTTAGTTCGTGTGGCTGTGGGGTGTGTGGTATAAGTTGTGAAAAGAGTAGAAAGATATTATCTAACACACTACGCAGAATTAAATTCTTCAAACGTCATCAATATCCTATACTTATAGTAGATTATATTAGATGTGGAAACGTGCACGAAGATATCACGAATGCCGCAAGAGGGTATAAGGGAGCATACTTTATTCATAAGAATGCTTGTGACGGCGGAAAAGACATCATAAATTGCCTGAGCAATAATAACATTAAGATTAGCGATATGCTTGTGTGTGGAGTTTATACATGCCAATGTGTACAAGAAACAGCTATGACGCTGGCAAAAAACAATATAAACATCAAGATAGCAAAGTCTGCCGTAGCATGCAATTGTGTTGGAGGCAGCGAAGTATGTGTTGAAAAATTACTTAATGATGTGCGTGCCATAGAGTTATGGCGTAACAAATTTAAAGAAACAAACATTGCATCTGAAGGCGGGAGAAAATTATGACCAAGATTGAAGAGATTCGAGAACAGTTGGCGGCCAAAGGCATCAATGAAAAAGAGTTAGATGATAATATGATTATCAATCTCGCCAAATCTTTTGGAATGAGAAACGTTCGTGTGCCAAAGGCAGAGTTAATTGACTATACCAGTGAATCAGGAAAGCAGGGCATCTATATCAAAACTCCTGGCGTAGAGTACGTAGACGGCGAAGGAAAAAAACGAAGCTCTAAGGGTTGCTTTATACCAGTAGAAACTATAGTCCAAACTATCGAAGATTTACAGCACGGAATGGAAATGGCCAAAGAGGTAGAGTTGGTAAAATAGTAGGGGAAAACACATGATAGATATAACAGACCTTACAGAATATAACAATATGATGGCAGAGTATGATATATCTGTCGCCCTTCCTATAACAAACGCCCGGCGAAAACAGGCCGAAGAGGCTGTGTGGGAAGAGTATAAACAATGCCGAGCACTCGAAAAGACAAGGATGAAATGTTTCCCATTGTTGAAGCGCAGAGTGTTTAAGAAGAAAGCCTATGCCATAATAAAACGCCTGTGTGAAAGATTTGATGTTCCGAGTATTGACGATATCTCTTTAGGCGTTGGAACCAGCGAACGTGCGGGATGTGTGGCCACCTATGCAATACACCTAACAAGTGGAAAAACCAGACTCTCTGTTAATGGGATACTTACATATCCAATAAAAGAAATAGTGCATGAGTTGGCCCACCATATCGCTGTATGCAAGCATAATACCATAAGGCACAGCACAAAGTTTGTAGAATGTGAAACAGAAGTGTTTGATACGATATTAAAAATGATTAAGGAAAAAAAGATATAAAATATCGGGAGGAAAAAAGTGAAGACGATTAATGTATTTATGGACGATATGAGAAGTCCAACGGCCGATAATGAAAAACTATTTCCTCCTGATCCGTATTGGACTATCACAAGAACTATCGAAGACACAAAAACTCTCTTGTCTGCGGGTATCGTGAATGACCTTTCACTCGACCATGATATGAGTGTAAAGAAAGAAGATGAGACAGGATATGATTTAGTTAAATGGATGGAACGAAATAATATTTGGCCGCAAGGAAATATATTCGTCCATTCGGCTAACACGTGTGGTCGAGAAAATATGCTGGCGGTAATAAACAGAAGAACGAATTGAATGAAATCTAGATTCACAGTTGTAAGGAGAACAGACATGGCACATACATATTATCCAGAAAGTCTTTCTGTAAGTTTTCATAAGTCTGCTATTGACTATACTCATAACTTGTTATCTGGGACTGTATTAAAAGAATACGGAACAAACCGATGCCCGAATACTATTAGTATTTCTGACAGGTATGAGAGAGAGTTAGTTTATGATACTATTAAGAGTGCGGTCAGATCCAGAAAAGAAACCTTTGTCCTCGCTAACGCGAAAGTTACTGGGCAATGTATTAGAAGTTATCTAAAAGAGTGCAAAGGTGAAACAAGAACTGTAAAATGTTTGGTAAACAAAACTGTCGTCTCGAACTTGAAAATGGTTTGTAAGATGGCCGGCTTAGACGAATCTTATGAACAGATACTAAATTTTGTTTTAACTATCAATGAAGTGTATGGCTTAAGAGCATTGTGTGAATGCTTTGGTGTTGTAAATACAGCCTCTGCATCTTACTTGATTTCGGTGGCTACCGGATTGCCACTGTCTTTTGTATCAAGTGCGTTGGGACAGAATGGTGTGTTGAGAAATTCGGGGCTAATTTATGTGGCAGAAGAAGTAGAATATCTGCGTGGTAAAGTTGCTCCTACCCGTGGTTTAATAGAAATGATACAAATGACAGACCTTACACCACAAAAAGTAATGTCTATCTTTTTAACTAAGGTAGGAGATACAACCTTAGAGTGGTCTGACTTCGCCCACATTGAAGGCCCTGTCTCGTTTGTAAGACAAATGTTGAAGAAGAGCCTCGATAACAAATTGCGAGGAATAAATATATTGTTTTATGGAGAGACTGGAACAGGAAAAACGGAACTGGCGAAGCTGTTGGGGAAAGAAATTGGGGCTGACGTTTATTCGGCAGGAGTAGACTCTTCCACCAAAATTGATAGCTCCCCAGACAATAGTGCCGCCAGCAGAGTTAATTCCCTCAAGGTTGGCCAATGGGTTTTGAAAAACAGTCAAGCCATTCTGTTGTTTGATGAGCTTGAAGATTTGTTTACCAAGAAAGACTTTGACTTCTTTGGGATGGGAAGCAAAACCAATATTAGCTTATCGAAGCAATGGTATAATGAATTTTTGGAAAGCAATAGTCTGCCGACCATTTGGACGACCAACAGTATTGATGGTGTGGATGCTGCGTTCCTAAGAAGATTTACTTATGCTATCGAGTTCAAGCCTTTAGAGGCCAAGCACAGAGCAAGGATTATCAAAAGATACTTGGAAGAAGGAGAGCTATTAGACTCAGAAATTCTTAGTGTTGCGGAAAAATACGCCGTAAGTCCTGCTCAAATTAGCAATGCAATTAAGACCTCAAGGTTTATGTCCGAAGATGGAAAACCGAGTGTGTCAAGCATTGAGAATGTTCTGAACTCTATTGAAGGAAGTATCTATAAGAGTTGTGGCGCAACGAAATCTGCACCAGCAGAAAAGTTTGATACCTCTACGTATAGTCTGGAGTCTTTAAATACTTCTGAAAATTTGATTGAGGTAGCGAATAGCATTTCTCAATGGAGGCAAACAGATAAGCCTGGAATTTCGTTGTGTCTTTATGGACCTCCAGGTACAGGCAAAACACAGTATATCCGATATCTTGCCAACCTTATGAATAAAGAAGTTATAGTTCGTAGGGCATCAGATATCTTGGATAAATATCTTGGAGAATCTGAACAGAAAATTAAGTACGCTTTCCAAGAAGCAGAGGAAAAAAAGGGTATTTTGCTGTTTGATGAAGTAGATAGTTTCTTAAGAGATAGGAGTTTAGCAATGCACTCTTGGGAAATTAGTCAATGCAACGAATTCCTTCAGCAAATGGAATCTACCAAATGTATGATTGCCTGTACAACAAACTTGTTTGAGAGCACAATTGACAAGGCTGCTTTGAGGAGATTTGTATTTAAGGTGGCATTCAAGTTTGCAACAAAAGAACAGTGTGTCTCATTGTTCTGTCTTTTGTTCAATGGTCTAAATGGCCGGCAGCCTTGGACTGAAGAAGATATGGTTCAAATCAAAGAAGGCATGTCTGACCTTTACGGCTTAACTCCTGGAGATATGGCTTGTCTAAGAAGAAAAGAGGTGGCAATAGGGAGAATAAGTAGTGTTGGCAATTTGCTCTCATTCCTTAAAGAAGAAGTGAAAGCGAAGGGACTTGTACAACCGAAGGTTGTAGGGTTCAAGTAAGAGTTTATAACGGCACACCATACACAGACAGTATCCTGAGGATATTTTCTTTGGTAATCTGTTCTGTGTATGGTATCCGTATAAAAACGGATATGTCGTTTGGATGTCTTAATATCTTCTTATTCTTTAATTTATCTAATCTTTTTAAATTTTCCCATGCTTTTTTGCCGCCGAAGTATTTGATAGGCTTGAAGTGTTGCAGGCCATCGTACTCTATAGCTAATTTTATATCAGCGATGTAGATATCCAACTCTTGTTTTTTCCCACTTTTATTTGATGTTAGCCACTCGAAACCTCTAAAATTATATTCGATATTGAATACAGGGAAAATATCTTTTAGTATATCAAACAATAACTTTTGTTTTTTGCTTATGCTTTTACAACATGGGCACCATGATCCTCCCTGTATTGTATTATATGAGGCCTTCCAAGTATGATTGTTTGAACACTCCCAAGAATACTTAACTTTGTTTCCAGAGTATTCTGTAGACAAAAACTGTCCTCCTTGCAGATTGTCCAAAGCATGACAATCTTCAATAGTGTGGTCTGCTTTGCCGGAACAATATGGACACCAACTTCCTTGTTTTATTTCATGGTATGATGTCTTCCAAACATGTCCCATCTTACATTCCCATGTATACGCAGTTTTGCTGTTTACATATACTTCAGATTTGCACTGTCCTCCATAAATATCTGCTATTATATGACAATTATCAATACACAATCTCGATACATTTGCACACTTAGGGCACCATGACTTTTGACTAATTACATTTCCAAGACTCGCACACCACGTATGACCATTTTTACATTCCCACTCTAAGGGTGTCTGGTTGTTTGTATACGACGAAGATTTGCATATGCCTTCGTTTTCGATTGCTATTTTAAAGGCTATATTTAATCCATCGAGTCTTCTATTATTTAATGCACAGACTGGACACCAAGTTTGTTTTTTGCCTGCCACATTAGAAAAAATGGCAAACCACATGTGCCCTTCAGAACATTGCCATTTGTATTTGTGTCTTGTTCTATGCCATCTTGTTTCGAGAAATTTTCCTCCATGTACATTGGCAATTTCCTGAGCAATTTTTAATCCGTCGAAAACGTCGTAGTTTTTATCCATGTCGACCTCAGTTTTATAATACACTTGTTGAACAAAAGTATCAACACTAATATAAAAAATATTAGTAGAAAGGAGCATTATGAGCTTTGCAAAGTTTGTTTGTTTTTTGCTTTGGTATATATCTGGGTTGTTTGGTTTGACAGTCGCCATGGCCTTGTGGACACATTGGAAATATAACATGGACTATAGGCACGATTAGGTAGTCTACTTTGGTATTATTGCGGTGTTATCATTTATTGGTGGCATTGTTATAACAAAAGCTATAGGAGAAAGTATCGATGAGCTATAAACTATTACATGTGCATGGCCAAATGTGGCAACATGAAGAGGTATTAATTGAAGGCAACCGAGAAGGTTTAGAAGAATTAAAGGTCGCGATAGAGAAAGCGTTGGCATCAGGAGTAACTGAAAAGTCTGATACAGTTTTCGTTAATGATGGTGAAGGCTTTGATGTAAAAGTCAAATGCATTAAAGAGGAAGAAATTGCAAGCCTGCCTCTTCCATATTGTGGGTCGTACAAATGAAAAGATTATTCGCTGTTATTATCTGTTTATGTTTTGCCGGCTGTGTTGTGAAATCGTCAGACGGGAGAACGTCGTGTTATAAAATAGAAGATTCTGCTTGTGTTCAACATCGCGGCAATGTTTTGTGTAGAGTCCGATCAATTGATGGCCGAGTATTTAATGTGCATTATTTTGTTATTGGCGGCGAACATGTCTGCTGTAAGTATTCAGACTTCTATCAGGAAGAAAGATGTAGAGCATGTGATTGCTACGACAAAAAGACTATTGAAAATGCGGAGATAAAATAATGAAAACTCGAAGTGCTTATGATTCAGAGGTAGAATGTACACATCTTGTCATGCCGCCTGATACCAACAATATGGGTAACTGTTTTGGTGGACGTCTTTTGTCGTGGATGGATATTGCTGCCGGTGTATCTGCCTATAGACATTGTGGCCGGCCGGCTGTTACGGTTGCAATAGACGAAATTCATTTTTCTGAAGCCGTACATTTGGGAGACATTGTAGTTATTAAATCACAAGTTGATTTCGTAGGCAAAACGAGCATGGAGGTAAGTGTTAGTGTGGATGTAGATGATGTAAAGAACAGAGTTCACAAGCATTGTTTGGATGGTTATTTTACATTCGTTGCGTTGGATGACAACGGCAAACCGATTGAAGTAGAGGGTATTTGTCCACAAACAGACGTGCAATTAAGACGATACGATGCCGCTGAGGCAAGAAAAGCAAACAGACCAAAGAGGATTAAATGAATCCAAAATATTGTTGGATATGCAGAGTTTGCGATTGTAGTTTTAGCGGACATTGCGACGATAAAGAATTGCTTAGTCATGTCATAGATGAGCATCCCAATGAGGATGTTTTTCTCGGTGTCAGAAACTTTTTCAAAAAAGATGTTGTAGGCTATATGAAATTAAGGAGTACACATGAGCCATAGTATAAACGCAGACAGAATTATGTTAGAGTGGAAGAGTGCATGTTTGTCTGACTCTGGTAAAACCAATGTATGGTATAATGAGGGCAAAGAATACAGGTGGGTCATGTCTACAACACAATTTTGTGATGGTGCTGTGGCCGGCTCTATTTACAAAATTAATAAGGATAGACCAATAAGTTCGTTTAGGATTGATGGAGATGGAACCGTAGTACGTGCTCCTAAGTTTTTGCGCAGGGCATCATCTAAGATGGAAAAGGAAATTGCTTTACAAGCTATGAAACTTAGAAATCAATAAGGAGAGTGTTATGCTACCACAAATTTTTATCAAACTTAAAGATGGCCGAGTTTTTGTTGCCAGCAGTGTTAATGGGAAAGTGGCATCCGTCATTATTAAGAAGGGTTCTGTTTTGGTTGTACCCATGTGCGATATCAAAGAGATTAGATGTTTGAAAGGATGATTATGAAAAAGTTATTCACTATTATTGCTTGTTTGTGTTTTGTTAGTTGTATTGCAAACACCACATATGAAGAAAACTCTGGGCTCGAAAAAGCCGAATGTGATAGAGTGGTAGCGTCTACTTGTGCGGCAACAGGAGGAAATGTTGTATGTCGCGTTAGATTGTTTCTCGGACGAAGGCTCACTATAAACAGTTTGGTTGTCGAGGATGATTGGTACTGTTGCTGCGGCAGCAATTGCTATATAAAAGACAGTCTTGCAGTTTATGATTATTGTGGCGAAAAAACTAATGATGGCTTAAAGAAAGACAGAAGACAATGATAAAGTTTTTAAAAAACAATCTCATCTCAGTAGCAACTATCGTGATGCTTTTGTGTGCAATCATCTTTAATATAATGATACTAATACAACAGATAGGAAACCTATGAAGATATCTTTTAAACGCTGGAGTGGTATGGCTGGCCGATATTGTGTTGCGTTCGATAACGTACACGGGTGGCTGGTTATTCAATTCTTTATTGAAAAGGATGGTTGGTTGTGGGGCTATGAAAATATATGGTATGATGGCCCGCATTATTCATTTGGATTGGGACCTATACTTTTAATATCGTGGAGATTTTAATAGAGGTTTTTATGTCTAAGATTAGAATCAAGTTTTATAGAAAGATTCCAGAGAGATATAAAAGAATACTGTTAAGCAAGTTTACTTACCCTGATGGAGCATTAAGAGAAGCGTATCATAAAAATAACATTGTTCGCATTGCTATAGCCAAATCAAAATACGGGAAGATATTGGGATGGTGTGCAATATATCACTCTAAGTACTTTAATACGAATATGATACCGTTTAAAGATTATTCTGTTGGTGTGTTCGTAGGAGAGGAAAGCCGGCATCACGGCATCGGGTCTCGATTAAGACGCAAAGCTATTTTGTGGTGTCTACAATATAAAGAAACTGTTTGGTGGTTTGATGCGGGTAATGATTGGGACCCAACACGGGCCACAAAAAAAGATATGAAATACATAACGGGAAAAGAGGTACAAATATAATATGCAAAAAGATTTACGTTCCGCACTTTTAGAACAAAATGAGATATGGGTTTCAGAAACAGAACCATTCTTTATTAGAGATGATAAATATTATTTCTTTGAAAGGGAAGGCTGGAGTGAGGCTGGGCCATTTGCCAGCTTAGAAGAATGCAGGCTTTCGTTTGAGGCCTACTTAGATACCAGCGAGTATATTTAATGAATAATTTTATAAAGATGAAGGACTTAAAGGGAAAAGATATCTTAGTTAATCCGGCCAACGTAAACTATGTAGAGTTAAGAGAAAGCTATACCACCCAAGAGGCTAAGACTGTGGTTGTTTTTCATTTTGTTGGCGGGTCAATTTTAGATATTGCAATGACACTCGAAGAACTATTATCATTGAAGTCAGTAGAACAGGAGCGCAATATGCGTGCGGCTGCCGTAGTAGCTGGCTTTTGTTTGCCAATAGGATAATGAAATGGAAACACTTATGATGTTGGGCTTTATGGCTTTAGGTATCGCTGCCGGAATTTATTTTCCTCCCATTGCTGTCGCGTGTTATTGCCTTTTATGTGTGTTGTTAATATTGGGGCATAGAAAACAATGAGTCGCAGAAAGTGTTTAAGATGTGGAAAAGCTCACAATTGTCGTGCCATTTCAAACAACTTTAGAAAAGAAGAGGCCGAAGATATTTTAAAAGAATATTATGGCCTGCCTCCTTACGAATCTCAGACTATGCTAACTAACCACCCACACTTTAAATTTTTAATAGAACAAGAGTACGGAACAAGTTTAGAAGCATTGGAAGAGTGGACAAACTTTAAAGCATTAAAATTATTTTGGCAAAGCATTGAAGATGCCTTAAAAATAAGGACTGTATCAAATGGATATGAAGATTGAGATGCCCCTTTCAGAAAGTTTTTTTGCTACAGAAAAAAAGAAAGCAATTAAAGAAGAGATAGTTAAACTCATCACTGAGGCGATTGAAAGCTCAGGAAAAAAAGAAATGATAGGAGATTTGCTCTTCGATTTGTGTAAGGCTGATAAGCTTCAACAAAATATGTATATTATTATATCAACCAAGTTTTAGGAGAAAGTTATGCCTGAAAAAGAAATCAAGACCATGCATTTGGTGCGCTCTGAGCAAGAAATTAAAGACTTGAAAAACAATCTTATTATGTGGTTTACGTACACTATGATTGCTTTGTCTCCTGACCAGGACAATCAAATCAATAACCTTAAGTTAGTGGCCGATTATAACCCTGAAGCCTTGGGAACTTATTGTTTTGGACGAATGGATAATTAAATGAGAGAAGAGAACGTCGATATATTGTCTGATGAAATCTTATTGAAAGCTGATGCCATTTGTTTTACATCGAACGGAATAGTAAAATCAAACAACGAGTTGGTGATGGGCGCTGGTGTGGCCAAAGCATTCAAAAATAGGTTTCCAATTGTTCCCAAAAGTGCTGGCGACTTAGTTAAAAAGAATGGAAACATTTGTCAGGTGGTCAAGACTATGAAGTTCGCTGGCCCAAAAGAAGACGTTTCCAATACATTTAGTATCGTAGCATTTCCAACCAAAAATGATTGGAAAGATAAATCTGACTTAAATCTTATTATTACTTCGGCCAAACAGCTGATAAGTATGGCCGACAATCATGGATGGAATAAAATTTATTTGCCAAAACCTGGTTGTTTAAATGGACAACTAAATTGGGAGACGCAAGTTAAGTCGGCTATTAAAGATATTTTAGATGATAGAGTTATTATTTGTCATCTTTAGGAGGCAACAGATGAACGATGTAGTTAAAAATACCAAAACACAAGAGCGAGTTAATAGTATTCTGGATTTTGTTATTGGATACTTAGATGACTTAAGCCAGTCAGAGTCCAATGAGAACTTAGAGTATTTGAAAGACGATGTTAAAATTGCCTTAGAAAACTATAATGATAGTGTTAGAAAAGATAGCGAGCCTGAAGAAGATGAAGAGACCACAGACGATTGATAACTATGAGTTGAAGATCAAGAAGACCGAATACGACGACGAAATATATGGACAAATTGTCAATAGTTCAACCGATATAAGTTCCTTGGCCAAAACTATTATAGGCAATGAATTCCAAGAACACTTTGTCGTATTTATGCTTGATGTTAAAAACAAAGTTATTGGATACTATGTTGCTGCTGTTGGTGGTATTTCACACTGTCCGGTAGATGTAAGGTGTGTGTTTAGGACAGCGTTAATTGTTGGAGCTACAAGTATTATCTTAGCTCATAACCATCCATCTGGTAGCACAACACCAAGCGAGGATGATATAACTTTAACAAAAAGGGTGGGCGAGATAGCACGGACGATTGGTCTCGTAATACTCGATCATGTGATTGTAACGCAAGAAAGCTATTATAGCTTGAGGACAAGTATGCCTAATCTTTTTAGCCAATAGGAGTATTTATGAAGTTACTTTTAGCAACTTTGATTTTGGGGTGGTCTCCTACGATGCCGCCAGATGTTATAAAAGAATCTGACTTTAATATGCAGGTTAAATCTTTGGAACAGTTGGCAACACGGCAACAGGTAGAAATTAATGTCTTGCAGACCAAGATAAAAGATTTGGAAAGCAAGATTGAAAAGCACGACATTCAAATTACTTATTACAAAATTTTATCGTTACGCCCTAATGTCAATCGGTCGTTGGCTACGGAAATCGCCAAACACGTCCATAATTATTCAAAAGCAAATGACATTGACGAAGACTTAATTTTGGCAATCATCCGAGTAGAGTCATACTTTGATCAATACGCCAAGTCTTATGCCAAAGCAAGAGGTCTGTCTCAAATCATGCTATCTTTTTGGCGGGATGAATGCAACATTACAATTAAGAATATCTATGATATTGAAACCAATGTAGGTTGCGGAGTTAAAGTATTCCTCACATATTACAAACGATACAACGATGTTAGTTTAGCATTAGTCAGCTATAATAGAGGGCCAGAAGATGTAGATAGGTCTTTAAGCAATCATCTTAAAATTAACTATTCTTATGAAAAGTTAGTCAAAAAGTTTTACAAACAGATTAAATCTACACAGTATCCCTCCGCTTCAAATGACACAAGGGCAATTAAATGGACAATCAAATAGCAATCAATTTATTGAGAGGAATAGCGTGGTTATTAGGAGGGCTAATAGGCTACACTCTATATTCTCTGGCCCGAAGTGTCTATAAAGACTACAAGAAAATAAAGAAGGGCTAAGATGGTATTTTTATTTTTACTAATCATTCCTTTATTGGTTGCTGTTTTTACTTTCCTGGTGTTCAACAAAAAAGTTATTTGGCAAGAGTTTTTAATTCAGATTGGTGTTCAAATGGTATTCGTTGCCATTTGTTGTGGAATTTTATCTTGGCATAATACTTCAGATACAGAAATATTGAACGGCCGTGTGATAGAAAAGAAATCAGAGAACGTATCCTGTCGTCATGATTATTGTTGTATGACTTGTGAGTCATGTAGCACAGATAGTGATGGACAGACATCGTGTACAACCTACTGTTGTATGACATGTTTTGAGCACAGTTTTGATATGGATTGGTTATACCGAACAACTGAATCCGGCCTACACGATATCAACACCATTGACAGACAGGGGCTGAAAGAACCACCGCGTTGGACAGCTATAAGAGTTGGCGAGCCTTCATCGTCTTATCACAGCTATGACAACTACATTAAGGCTGCGCCCGATTCATTATTTAGAGAACAAGGACTGGTAGAACGATTTCAAAAAGACCTGCCATCTTATCCGGGCAAAGTATACGACCACTACAGAATTGATAGAGTCGTATTGGTGGGTGTTGTATTGTCTGACTTGAGGGCATGGAATGAAGAGTTGTCGGAAGTCAACGCTCGACTTAATCCCGACAAGCAAGCGAATGTTGTGTTGGTTTTGGTTAAAGACAAGCCACACGAATACTTTATGGCCCTAAGACAACACTACCTGGGCGGCAAAAAGAATGATGTTATTGTAGTAGTTAGTGTGAACGATAGTATAAATATTCAATGGGCTGACGCTATGTCTCTGACCGACCACAAAGAACTTATGGTTAAGCTGAGAGATAATATTGTAGACCTGAAAGCAATTGATTCATCTAATCCTGGCCAAGTGTTAGGTGTGGTAGAGAATAATGTTAGGCAATATTATGTAAGGAAGTCTATGGAAGACTTTAAGTATTTGGCGGCCAACATTACTCCTTCCGTAACTCAATGGTTAGTTTGTTTGATATTAGGATTTCTGATTTCAATTGGGCTATCAATCTATATGGTAGCAAATGAATTTGACGAGGAATAAGAAAGGTAGAGAAAAGTATGAGAGTAGGCATAAAGTTTGGAGATAATGACTTTCACGATACCTTTAATCCACTAATAAGAATTTTGCCAGAACTTATGATGTGGCGGGATGCAAACCACAAAGTAACCAAAGAAGATATTGCGGAGTTGGTAAACAATATAGCATTTGGAATTTTTAAATTTTGTCAAGAACGCGAAGATGACAACCATAGTTATGACGAACATCATAAAAACTATCTAAAAATAAAAGCAGATAGAGT
>Ga0265297_10001034_pt1 | contig 69548 bp, 79 predicted proteins | sample Munlanlwell13791_FD_192502 | JGI IMG/M metagenome (GOLD analysis project Ga0265297, IMG submission 192502) | Leachate microbial communities from a municipal landfill in Southern Ontario, Canada - Leachate well 137-91 | ecosystem: Engineered > Solid waste > Landfill > Unclassified | place... | reverse complement strand
AATTGGGCTTCCTTCACAAGAATTAGTTTCTTCTGACCATACACAATTTGAATCTGAAACTTCTTCTTTTAATTCTTCACATTCCCATTCAGAAAAATTACTGCAAGGAATATTCCCACTACATTTTCCATTTTCTTTAGTGATTATAATAATTGACGATTGAATTTCACTACTGCTTATTGTTTTATCTGTTCCAGTACTTACATTAAAAGAATCTGGTTGATTATCTTTAGAATTATCAAACATAAAACGCGTTCGACCATCATAATTTGCCTTAGCTAAATCTTCCATACTGATTTTCCAAAGTGCAGAAACATCTCCAGTCTCATCAACAATTCCTTCAATTGCATTATTTCCTATTTTTATTCCGACAGGATTTGACCAAAGGATATGAGACGAGAAGTCTGGGTCATCTATTTTGTAAATTTCAAAATAAACTTTTGTCCCTTTTGGAAGTAGAGAATTTTTTTGAATTATGGTTAAAGAAAGGTTAGTGTCATTTTTTTTTAGATATTCTTTGTCCAAATATGCAAATTGTCCTTCTTTAAAATAAAAAGCAGTTACATCGCTATAACATTTAATTCCCAAATTCCCGCAGATTAAAGAAGCATTATAATTATAACCAGAACATTCAACCTGCCCAAAACAAAATTGGTCATTACATTTAACGCAAAATTCTCCTCCGCAAATATAAGAGTTCTTACAAATTTCTACAGAATTTTTGCATTTATGCAAAACACATAAATCCCCGCCGACACAATTTCCGCAATTATAAATTAAAGTGCTATTATTACTGCAATCATTATTATTACATCTTCCATTTGTATAATTCCCACATTCAAACCCAAAGGCACTGCATGACTGAAGAGAATCTGATGGACTTATAGAGATTATTTCAGCAGAAATAAAACTCATGGATATCAACAAAAAACAAATTCCAAAAATTATCAAACTCTTTTTCATAGATTTAAGAGAGAGAGAGTTTAAAAATACTTCTGAAAAATCTTTTAAAACCACTTGTCAATTGATTCCTGTTTCTCTAATTCCTTTCCAAAAATACTTTCAATGCTTTCCTTGAGAATTTGTAAATTTTGTTTCATATAATTAGAAAGATTATATTTTTCTGCTAAAGCAAGTGCAGGTTCCAAATATTTCCTAATTCCCCCTTCATTAATTGTAAAGATAATTTTTCCGCCGCATTTTTGACAAACTCCGGATAATGGTGGACGCCTCATTATTTCATTGCACGCGACACACCTAAACCCCTGCATTGAAAACTTTTTCAGATTACCTTTCAAATCCTTCAAGAAGTGCCTATCAATAATTAGCTTAGCTGTATCTGAAGTATCAACAGCACGAATTCTTTCTACAAGCGCCATCTGATGATTTACTTTATCCTGCATTGTTTCAAGAGTTTTATAAGAAGAACAAGTAACTCCGTCATTAAAATTAGAGGTGTTATGGGTATGTCCAATGCCCACAAAAGGGTCTTTTCCTTCCTTTAAAAAAGATTTAACGTTTGGAATTAATTTCATTTCAGAAGAATGTTTTTTCTGTTCAGCCATTTGATAAAGTTCAAGGGGATATTCATAAGTTAATTCTAAATCTAATATTTGGTCATCAACTTCTCCAGCATCAATTCTGGAGTTTAAAACAAGAGGTGCGTCCTGAGTTCCACCTCTATGCCCAGGCAAAAATTTTCTTGAAAAATTTAATAATACATCGCCTAACAGCATAACTGCTGCTTCATCCCCATCACAATCTCTTCTTATTGCTGCATGCATATATGGGCTTGCAAGAAGACCGAGGGTGTTTGAAAATCCAATAAATCTGCAAATAACCCCTGCACAATTATGGGGGGCCATACAAACGCCAATTTGTCCAACAAGATCTTCTCTTTTTTTAACATTATAAACCGGCGCCATTTTGTAAAAATTAACAAAGAGGTAATCAATAAATTTACATACATTGATAAAAACATCATCTGCTTTTTCGTCAATAGATTCTGGAGAACAGGGAAGGATTACATCGTGAGGCATAATTTCAACAATTTGATTTTCATCGACTAAATCATTCCCGTAGATATCTTTATCATAGCCCAATGACCTTATTTTTTCTACACTTACAAAAATTTCTTTTGGTTTAAAAGAAATAATAGGAAGCTCTGTTGCATCAAATCTGATTGTCCCGTCCTTGTTTACTTGAAGATTATATTTTGCTCTTGCAATTCCCTTGCAGAGATTTTCCAAATCATGATTTGCAGAAGAGGTTCCCCTTATTCCTTTTATTAAGGGGGGTAACTCTGCTTTAGAGAGTTTTAATTTTTCGGCAGCCTTTTCAAAATAGTATTTTATATCTAATTCATAATTTTTATAACTCTGTACCTTTTGGTGTTCCTTGCACACATCTAAAGAAGTTTTATCGCAATCCCTGCAATAAAATCTTTTTCGGGTCTCTTTTCCGCAAACTTCACAGGAATTGTAGATAGTTTCTTTATTACAATTTTCACAATAATACAAAGGAAATGTGCTCCAAACTTTCCCTTCTTCACAAGCAGCTTGAACACTTCTTAACCTTCCTCCCTCTTTCCCAATAGGGAATAGAATATTTGGACTTCCAATAAGTTTTCTTAATTTTGCTTTTTCAGGTCTGCCCATCCTTGACCCCAAAAATTCTCCTGCCTTGTCTTTAATAATAAACCCAGAAACTAAGTTAATAATTTCTAAAACAGATTTGTCTAAATAAAAAAACTTATTTTCTTCAATAAAATTGGAAAGAAGTTTCTCTTCACCAGATAAGGAGACATCAATCCCAAGATTAAGAAATAAAGCCTTGCTATTTACTTCATTTATAACTACATTTTCAATGGTAACTTCATGTTCAATCCCCAAAAGTTCCAATGCTCTTTTTCCTAACTTAAACTTTTCTTGATCTATTTTTGAATAAGGAAGAATAATTTTTCCATTAATTCTTGAATTCTTTAGCCATCGGATAAGCCCTAAAAATTCCTCCATTGAAATTTGTGTCCAATAAAAGATATAGGAGGGGTGAAGTGGAATTCCAAAATTCTTGCTTAATTCAACTGCTTTCTCAACAGGAACATTAAAACAATCTGTTTGTTTTTCAACCTCAAGACTTTTTTGTCTTAATTCTAATTTCCACCATTCTTCTACATATCCAGATCTTATTAAGACAGAATTTCTATTTGCAACATCACTGAATGGAAATAATATATCTCCGAGATAGATTATCTCTTCTACATCAGGATATAATTTCCTAGCTTCTTCTCTTGTTTTTGGTTTTCTTACACTTCCACTAAACAACTTCACAATTGGACCGTCAATAGAATCACAAGGAGTAACAACACACCCTTTTGTAGGTTTTTCTATTTTTAATTGAGTCCCTATTGCAATAAAATTATCTGTGATTGCCATAGTTGCAGGATGCATAGAAGTTGCACTAAAACCAGAAACCCTGCTTCGTCCATATCTAAATCTAAATGCTCCTGATCTTGAGGGATGCCCAAATACAGGTCTGCCAGCAACCAGGTCCTTAATATAAGTAGGAGAATCGTCAGTCTTCCCAGTATCTCTTTTCTCATGCAATTTTACATAATCATCTAGAAAGTCCCAGCCAGTAGAAGCAAATCCCTTGGACTTAACATCCTTCAACAATCTAATTCCTTTTTTTGCTTTTTGAGCAAGTCCTTCAGAGAAAATCAAGCACATTCCCCCACGGATAAAATTTGTATCCACTCTTGCAAGATTTTTGTAATTAGAAACTTCTATTTTTTCAGTTGGATCCCCTGCAATTTGAATTGGAAGATTCTTTGCTAAAAATGCAGCTTCCTCTTCTGTTGGAAGATACTGCAGATTAGTAATGTATTCATGATAATCATAATTCTCAGTAACATATCTTTTAATTTCATCTTCTGTTGGATCATACTTTGCATAACCAAATAGTTCTCTAAGATAATCTATTAACATTAATACAACACAGCTGGCAGTTGTTCCAGCACTTCTTATCGGCCCAGAAAAAGAAACAATGAAATAATCTTTTCCATCTCTTGTCTTCCCTAAAGTTAACCCAGTATATCCTTCAATTGGGCTGGAAACAACTCCTAAAGTAGTATATGCAAAACCAATTCTTATCCCGGCATCAATAGCTTCAAGAAGACTGGCAAACTGACAAAACTTTTGCTTTGCAACTTCTTCTGCGATTTTGAAAGTAACAGCCATATTAAGTTTACCATATTCTTTTTCTAAGTCTAAAATTCTGTTGGCAATTCCAGTCCCTTCCATTTGAGGATAGATTGTACTGATTAAACCTACAACTTTTTCAGCAAGGCTTCGTGCAAGAGGAATTTCTACTTTGTTTACTGGATCTAACCCCTTTGCTCTTGCTTCGCTGGAAAGATTGTAAATCTTTTTTACATCTTTTTCTAAATCTATGAAATATTGATTGGTGTTCATTAGGAAAATCCCTTGGTCTGTACAAAAAGTTTAATTTTTTTCATCTTCAAAATCCAAAATTTTAATTGAGCGGGTTTTTAAATTGAATAAAGGAACCTTGCAAAAGTCAGGTTCATTGCCCATCTTCTCTTGATAAGGGGTCTTTGATTCCCAAGATGAGACAGAAGCCATTAAGATATTATTATAATAAGAAAGAGCGCTTTTGTGTGTATGCCCAGAAATGAATATATCTGGAATTTTTTTGATCATTAAAGGGTCTTCTTCAGAGGGAAAATACTGGACAGAGGAATGCGCAGGAGCAAGATGCCTATTTTTTAATAGATAAGTCATGATTTTGTCAGGAAAATTTAAAGCGTCATCAACAATTAGTTTTGGAATTGTATTTGCATAATAAGGAAAAGAAAAACCATGATAAGTTAATACGTCAAATCCAGAAAAACCGCTTGTACTACCGATATTAACCCAAGAAGGATTCCCTGTAAGGATTACATTTTTTAGATCATAAATGCTCCAAGCAAATCTTTCTTTTAATGGAGGCTGAGGTTCCATTAAACGAACTCCATCGTGGTTTCCAGGAGAGATTATAATTCTGATGTCTTTTCTTATTTTATCCAATAATTGAGACAAACCCATAAACTGTTCCTCGATATCTTTTACTTTCAAATCTCTTTCCTGATTTGGATAATTACCTACCCCTGCAATTATATCTCCAACTAGGAAAAGATATTTTATCTTCTCAACTTCAGGAGTATCTGGAACTCTTCCATTTAAGTAATCTATAAATTTTACAAAATTGTTTTCTAGGAAAAGTTTGCTCCCATAATGCAAATCTCCCAAAAATAAAACATTCTCGTCCACAGGGGATCTTTTTCTTTCTGAAAGAGAACATTCTGGGAAAGCTATATCATTTGCAAAAAGGATTTCTCTATTTCCAATCCCGCTGAACCCAAGAACAGAGTCTAAACATACTTCTTCTGCTTTTTCATAGAGTTTAGCATTGCTTTGACTGATTAAAACCCTCATTTTTCCAGTTAAATCTTCAACATCGAAAAGAATATTTTTATTTTTAGTAACACTTTTATTAGAAACAATCCCGATAATAGAAATATTCTGCCTATTGCTTGAAAGTTTATTGATTGAAACAGGATTTTTCAAAGAAGAATTTCCTTGCAAAATTTTTCTCATTTCAGAAAGCCGGTTTCTAAAATAAAGAGTAAAATCATTGACTTCTAATTTTTTTGAGGGGTTTGAAAAAGAAGAAAGAACCTTCACCCCATTAAACTCCGCGTCTCTTTGAATAATCTTTTCTTCTGAAACTTCTTTTGATATTTCAATGCTCAAACCTAATTTAATCTTTAATTTTTCAAGGCATTGCTGATTTTCCTTGGGAAGTGTAGAAATAATTTGAAAAACCTTGTCTTTATTTTGATTAAACAGGTTTTTAGTGATAATTTTTTGGTTTGTGGAATCTTTGATTCTTTCAATAATCATTTTCACAGCGTTTACATCAGTAGTTTCATTAAACATATTCAAAACTTCATTATCCAATAAGAATCCTTTCTCTAAACAAAACTGGAGTATATCATGCGTGTTCATGCTAAGTTTACAATTTCAAGGTATATTTGAAATGATTATTAATTGTAGGATAAGGAATCTTGGATAATCTCTTTTGCCTTGTCAAGTATGTCTTTGCTAATAGCTAACTTTATTTCCCTCATTCTCCCGCCCCTGCCTTTTGAAATGACATTAACAGTAATTATCCCCAACATATCAAATTCTTGAATTATATCACTAACTCTTCTTTGAGTCAATATTTCCAGCTTATTTTTTATACAAACTTCCCGATAAGAATTGTAAACTTCCCCTGTAAATAGGTGGGCATTTGGTCTTTCAGATAATTGAATTATTGAAGTTAAAACAAGTTGGAATTGTTTGGGTTCTGATTTAATTACATCTAAAATTTTATCCCTTTCTATCTTTGAATTGGCTTCATCAATATATTTAGAATGAATTTTAAGAGAATTATCTCTCTCAGCAAGTTCTGCTGCAATCCTTAGCAGGTCAAGAGCTCTTCTTGCATCTCCATGCTCCCTAGCAGCAAATGCAGCACACTTGGCGATTACACCCTCTTGTAAAATTCCCTCTTTGAAAGCCCCTTCTGCTCTGTTTGTTAAGATATCTTGTAATTGAAGGGCATTATACGGCGGAAAAACAATCTCTTCTTCAGAAAGAGAACTCTTAACACGAGGATCAAGTTCATCTAAGAAAGTGAGATTATTGCTTATTCCCACAATACAAATCTGAGATTTGCTCAATTCAGAGTTAAGCCTTGTTAAATTGTACAAGAAATCATCAGAAATCTTCTTTGCAGTTTGATCTATTTCGTCTAAAATTAAGACAATTGTCTGTTTTTGAGAATCAATTGTATCAATGAACTTGTCATAAACTGATTGGGTTGGGAGTCCTGTTGCAGGAACTTCTCCGCCAAATTTTTTAATTAACTCCGCAAGGATCCTATACTCTGTATCAGAAACCTTTTTTAATTTACAATTTAGGTATTCTATTCTTAAATTAAAATCTGCATCTTTTTTCACTCTTCTTAATAATTCTTCTCGAATATATTGAATTGAAAGAGTTTTTCCTGTTCCAGTTTTTCCATAAAGGAAAAGATTGCTTGCTTTGTCCCCTCTTAAAACAGGAGCAAGAATAGAGGCAATTTGATTTATTTGTTTACTTCTATGAGGAATATCTTCTGGTTGATAATTATTTTGCAATAGAGATTTATCTTTGAAAATATTATTATTGTCAAACGCTTCAAAAATTTTATCCAGTTCTTTTATTATACCCATGTCCTTTGTTTCTAGTGGAGATTTGAGTAACCCCTCTATTTCCCAACGATAAGATTAGATTATATTATATAAAGGATTATAACTACTAAAAAAGAAAAACACCTTTATTTCTAATGGAAATCGATATTTTATAGATTTTATAATTTTAAATTAGAAATTTTTTAAGCTTAAAAAATAATTCTTATTTGTAATCTTCTCTTCTTCTTTATTTATACTATACTATATACTATACTATATAAAAATTTATAATAAAAATAAAAACAAAAAAAAGTTCAAATTTCCTTTTTAAATATTTCCATACGAAATCAAGGAGGGAGGGTATTATTCTCTTTTACCTCTTAAAATTTAATTTATAACAATAAATTTTACTATTAAAAACAATATTCTTTACGATTAAGCATATACTCGTAAATCTATTTAATTTTACAGAAAAGTTTATAAATAATTTTCATGTTAACTTTTCATGCAAGGAACAAAAAATACATATAATTCTATCATTGGAAAAATGATTGTAACAAAAGAAGGGAAAAGATTAGGCTTTGTTAAAGATATTACTTTTGAAACCAAATCTGGGGAATTAATCAATGTAGTTGTTAGAGACGCAACTCCTTATACTAATAACCTCAATTTAGAGAGAACAAATGCAAATGAACTTTTAATCCCTTATAACTCTATAATCGCCATTGGGGACTTTGTAATTGTTTCAGAAGAAGATTTAATATAATTCTCTTAAAACGTTTAAATTTGGCCAAAATAACCTTATCTACCATTTTTAAAATATAAATATTTAAAAATACTATTTTGATTTTAAGATTAATGAAAGTCATCGGTTTTAATTTTACTAAGATTAGTGTTGAAAAAAAAAGTGAAAATCCAGGGAAAATAAAATTTAACACTAAAATAGATATATCTTCTATTGAACCCCTAAAATCTGACCTTTTGAAGTCAAAAGACGAATTATTCAAGGTAGACTTCTTTTATGGGGTAACTTATGAACCAAATTTTGCTAAACTAGAACTTAATGGGGAAATTATCATGGCAGTTGAACCCAAGATAGCTAGAGAAATAACTAAAGATTGGAAGGATAAGAAAACCTCTGATGATCTTAGAGTATTCTTATTTAATGTTATTTTAAGAAAATCTAATATCAAATCCTTGCAGATGGAAGATGAATTAAACTTGCCTCCTCATATTCCTTTACCTTCTATAAATAAAGGAAACTTGCAAGAAAAGAAAGAATAATCATTCTTACTAAGCTTTAAAAAAACCGGTTAACTCTTTATCTCATGAAAATTTCTGATGAGAAAAAAGAGAAAATTTATGAACAAATACTGGCCTTGCTTTATTCTGTCTCCCCTAAAGCTATCTTTACATTAAATATTGCTAAAGAACTTGCAAGAGACGAGGAATTTATCAAATCATTGCTTCTTCTTCTAAAAAAGAAAGATTTAGTTATAGAAGTAAAAAAGAATCCCAAAGGGTTGCCTTACACCAAGAGATCGAGGTGGAAGCTTAGTGATTCAGCTTATTCAGCATATAAAAAGCACCAGGTTCAACAAGATAGCGAACTTAAAAATAATGCATAGATTATACTTAATTTTTTATACTTAATTTATTCTTCTTTACAATGGAAGATCAGATAAAAACCGCTTTTCAAAAAGTTAAACAAGACATAGATTCTATTCGTGAAGAGATTAAACTATTGAACCAATTTTTATCATCTAACCAGGAAATATTGACTGACTTGACTAAAAATATTTCTGAATTATCTTCTAAAATAAGGTCAAATCAGGATAATCTTCCCCCTCCTTTCTATCCTAGTTATCCAACAGATAACTCAAAAAACCAGACAATCCCAACACATAATCCAGCAGATAATGGGTCTTTTAAGCCTTTAAACAGCCAAAATATAGGCTTTTCCACTGGAAATGGAGGGGTTCCAACAGACAGACAGACAAACCAACAGACAAACCAACAGACAGAAAAAGGCTCATTTAACGAGGCTATAGAGATATTATCTTCCCTCGACAACATAAAAAAAGAGATAAGAAACAAGTTTAAAAGACTCACTGAGCAAGAGTTTCTAGTATTTTCTACTATCTATCAGTTATCTGAAGAGGATTCTGCAGATTATAGATCTATAGCTACAAAATTGAATTTAACTGAAAGTTCTATTCGTGATTATGTTGGAAGGCTAATAAAAAAAGGTATTCCCGTCGAGAAAATAAAAATAAACAATAAAATGGTCAAACTCTCTATTTCTGAAAAATTGACTAAAATAGCCCCCCTATCAATAATTTTACAGCTTAGAGATATCTAATTAGGTTTCAATAGTGTGATATGTTCTAACTACATTTTTTCTCTTAATAAAGCTCCTAAATTTGTCTAAATCAAAGTCAAGATTGTTAACCCTTTCAAAAGAATAATGTTCTAATAAGAATTGTACCTGTTCTTGTTTAAGGATAACTAGATCTTTAACATTCTTCAAAAAATTAAAACAATCCTCTTTTTTATGAATAATCAATTCTCCAACCCCTGTTTTTTTTCTTAAATAAATTTTCCCATAGTTAAGATACTTTTGAATTGCATTTAATGATTTATCGTCGGAAGAATATATCCTTATTTGTAAATGATATGCCCCCTTACCCCTAACTTTAGTAACATGTAAATTTCCTTCTCCATCAAAATAACCTGCAATATAATTCCAATCCATATCTTCGTATATACGAATAACTATTTAAAGATAATCATTTGTAATGAGTTTTCTCGCTTACCGAATAACTATAACTCTCTATTTTGTTCTTTCATTGAACTCTCCCTATTCCCTATAGCTCAATGTTTTTAATATTTTTTGACCACTTAGTTACAGCCCAATATTGTATATCTCTCACTTTTACCAAATTTTTTATTGAAATTTCTTTAAAATATCTTTTTTTGTCTATTTTTCCTCCTTTTTAACTCTCACTTTCGTCTTTTTTAACATCTTTTCTTTGATTTCTTCAGGTATAAACACTCTCTTTTTACCATTTTTCTCTATTTCTTCTTCTATCAAGGTCTCACTTTTCTGTTTTATAGTGTTAATTTGGCCCCTAATTGTAGATCTCTCTTTTCCAAGCATAGCTGCTAAATCATCATAACTCAACTTTATTTCACTATTTAACAAAACCCATAAAATTGCTCTTTCTGTTACTGAAAATTGGCTTAAATTTGGTGTTTGAACACCTGTTTGAACACCTGTTTGAACAGCATAAACAGCTGTCTGTTTGTTAAACACCTGTTTAGGTGTTTTAAACACCTGTTTAGGTTTCAACTCATTCATAACTGAGATTACATTTTTAATCCCTTCAACATCTTCTTTAATCGACGATAAAATTCCCCTTATCTCTTCAATGTCTTTTTTCTGCATATTTTTTTCAGAATCCAAGTGTTTAATCCATCCACTAACTGAGGTTATATCTTTTTTTACAGAATCAAAGCTTTTTTTGGTTTCCTCTTTTATCTCCTCAACCTCTTTTTTCTTATTAAACCACCAAAACATAATATATGTTGCAAAATATAGTTTAAAAATGTTTTGTCTCCGACGATATATCCAAAAAAATATCGTCGATAAAAACACCTGTTTATCTTCAAACAAACAGCTGTTTAAACCCAAAAAAACATGAAAACAGCTGTTTAAAACACCCTTCAACAGCTGTTTGTTTTTTAAACAGCCTCGTAACATCTCTTAAACAGCTGTTTAAACCCCTCATGCAGCATACATAAAAATAACTAACTTCACCTTAGTGCACAACATGCGCCAAGCACTAAAAATTAATGCCGAAAATTTGGGCATTTTTAAGAATATAAATTTTTAAAAATGATAAACCCCTAAATAATTCATGGTTTGTCCACTTTATCAAGGGGAAAAGACATGTGATATTCATTCTGAATTTTATGATTTACCTCAAGAAACAATTGAAAAATATTGTAAAAAAGATCATCTCTCTTGTAGAGAATTCTTAGAAAACAACAAAAAACCTCAAGAATCTTTTCACGAAATCAGAGATATTAATGACACTTATACTGCAATTGCTACAATAGTCAAAAGAGAAAGTAGCTTTTGCATCCCATCTGAAAAAGAAAGACTAGAACTTAAATGTGATTTTAGTTGGGTCGGAAGTATTCCAAAATTTAACCAGTTAAAATAATAAAATAACTAACTTCACCTTAGTGCACAACATGCGCCAAGCACTAAAAAATTATTCCAAAAATTTGTGCAATTATCATAATCCTTAAATAAACTAGATTCTATAAACAATCATGAAAAAGAGAAAGATTTCAAAACCCTGGGCAGTTTATGGCGGAGTTTTTGGTCCAAGAGGGATAGGTCTAATTGTAGATCAAGACAAAAATTATCTATACATCCAAAATTCAGAAAATCAAAGGTTTACGGCACAATGTTTTGGCAGAGAGGACATATTCCGATTTAATACCCCCAAATTAGCTATAAATTATTTTTTAAAAAATAGCAATCAATATTCTAAAAAAGAATTAAAAAAAATATTTCTAAAGAACTTTCCCACCCAGAAAAAAAGATTAGAAAAGATACTTACACTAAGTTTACCTAAGTGCACAGATTATAATTGTGATTCCCTGGGAGATGAGATTGGAAGAGTCTCTCATCCTTATCAATAATTCTAAAAAACACTTTTTCTTCTGGTTTTCTTCATAAAAAGATAAAATTTATATACTTAGGGCACCCTAAGTTGTTGTGAATGAGCTATTTTAGCCCCTAAGTTCACAAACAAAAGAGGAAAAATGAGCACGAACAAACCATTAGCTGCAATTTACGTCAGAGTGTCAACTCAAGATCAGGCCCAACATGGGTTTAGTTTGGATGCCCAAGAAGATTCTTTGCAAGGTTATGCTAAGGCCCTTGGTTATGAAATCTACAAAATTTACAAAGATGAAGGAAAATCTGCAAAAAATTTAAACAGGCCAGAAATGCAAAATTTGTTAAAAGATGCAGAATCAAGAAAGTTTCAGGCAATTTTTATTTACAAACTAGACCGGTTCTCGAGAAGTCTAAAAGATTTGATTTTAACAATTGATAAATTGAAAGAGTGGGGGATAGATTTTGTTTCCTTACAAGATAAAATTGAAACTGCAAGTGCTAGCGGAAAATTAATGTTTCAAATAATCGGGGCATTTGCCGAATTTGAAAGAAACATAATTGGAGATAGAACCACTTTTGGAATGGAAAGAAAAGCAAAAGAAGGGGGATTTATTACCAAAGCCCCTTTGGGGTATAAATTAGTAAACAAACAGCTGTTGATTAATCCAGACCAAAAAGATAAGATTAAAAGTATATTTGAAGAATTTCTGAATTCTAATATTTCATTAACCCAATTAGCCATAAAGAATGGCTTTACCACAAGTGGAGTAATAAAACTGCTTTCAAACACAACATATCTTGGAAAGGTAAAATTTGCAAATCACGAAACAGAGGGGCAACATGAACCATTAGTAGACAAACACCTGTTTGAACAGGTTCAAAACAAACTTAATCATGTTTAAAACAAGTTTGATTTACTTGTTTATATCCTTTAAGAATATAATAAGCTTCAGTCAGTCCGTTAAAGAAAATTCCTTCATTTACAATTTCAAAAGTTTTATCTCGTTTATTTATTTTGATTTCGGGCCCAAATGATTCGTATATCTTTCTTACGAGGTTATTTTTTTCGCTCATATTCTCAGTAATACCACCCAAATTCATTAAGATTAAACTCTTTTCCAAATTTATCAAAATTTCTTTTATCTTTCTCTTTTAGACAGTTTATTGAAGTGTAAAACCTATAATCAATTCTTCTTCCAAGACTTAAATCTCCTCCCTCTTTATCAAAACCAAAATAAAAAATTGGAATATTCTTCTTAATCTGTTTCCCTTCTAAATCCCTTAGCGGAAGAAAAAAAGTTAGTGTTTGATTTTCATGCGCAGGAACTATCCCCACAGAGAGATAAGAAAGTCCTCTCTCTTTTCTACTTTCAGTTATCATTTGATTGCTACTTGAAGAAAGAGAATCATAAATAGTTTCTGCATACACTCTTAATATTCTATGCTCATCAAGAGGGCAATCAGTTCCATATCTGGTTTTATCCCCTTCTTTTAAGAACAATCTTAGACTACAGTTAGATTTTTTTAAATATTCCAATTGCTTTCTAGGATTTTCAATGACTTCAACACGTGGGACTAATTTTTCTGTCATTTTAATTCAATAATTATTTTCCTTCTAGAATAAGATCACTCTCTACTTTTTAATCTTTTCCCACGAAACTTTAAATAATATTCTCAACTAATATTGATCATGGAAGAGCTTGAACGACTAAAAAAAGAGAATGAAGAACTAAAAAGAGAACTGGAAAATCTTAGGTCTATTAATATTGTCCGAAAGGAATCTATGTCTAAAAAAGCATCACAAGGGAACCTTATGTCCCGTGCTCCATTTGGATACAACATTCAAGATGGAAAACTTGTTCCCGCACAGAATTATCGGGAAATAGAAGAGATTTTTGAAGATTTTCTTAATAACAATATTAGTCTAAGAACCTTGGCAGAAAAACATAATCTTTCTGTGAATGGTTTAAAGAAAGTCCTAAAAAACTTCACCTACATTGGAAAGATAAAGTTCAATAATCAGATTCATGAAGGAACACACCAGCCGATTGTTTCCTCAACTTTATTTAATCACGTTCAGAATAAGTTGGAGAGATTAGGGATAAGGTAATTAATGCATATCTGGGTGATACTTACATTCCCCATTATAATTGCAAGACCCATCTGCTCCTAATCTAAAACAATGCACTCTTGTTCTTTCTGAGAATGAATTAATTAAAACTTTATCAATCCTAACCTCCAATTCACTTAAATCTTCCTTAAGACCAGTGCATTTTTTAGCAGTTATTTTTCCAGTTATCATAGAATTATCTGTAAGACTTCTGTCTTCTACTTCTAGCTTTACTATCTCCTGGTTTGTATTGTTCCTTTCTTCTTACATCTGCAACAAGAAGATTTCTGTCATATTCAAAGAAAGCATTTTCTAATTCGTCTGATTTGGTGAATGCTACGATAGCTTTTGCTAATGCAATTCTTGCAGCTTCAATCTGCCCTTTTTCTCCACCGCCTTTTACAGTTAGGGTTACATCAAAGTTATTTTTCTTTCCAAGAACATGTTCTGCAATTCTTAATGGTTCATCCAATTTTAGTTTATCAAAAATATGAAGCGTAACGTAATTTCTTCCATTGATTAATATTTTTCCAACTCCTTCTTCAATTACTGCCTTTGCAACTGCTCTCTTTCTCTTTCCAGATCCAATTATCTTCCCCATTTCATAATCTCCCCAACTTGCATGATTTTACTTTTACTTTGAGAATGTTCTCTTCCAGCAGAAATCCTTTTTACCCCTTCAAATTCTTTGGGAGTTCCAGCATAGCATTTTATTCTTTTGAATGCAACTCTTCCTCTTCCATGTCTATAATTAGGCAACATCCCTCTTATTGTTGTTTTTACTATCTTTTCGCTGCTTCTTGAAATCTTTGGACCGCCTTGAGTACTACCAACTCTTTTTCTTTTAGCTTCAAAATCTGATTTTATATTCTCTTTTCCGCCAGTTATCAAAACCTGGCTACAATCTAAGATTACAATATCTTCTCCTTGTAGAGCTTCTTTAGCTACATAAGATGCCAGCCTTCCCAATGTTGCGTTTTTTCCATCTATGACTTTCATTTGATTATCCTCACATTTTTTGCATCTGGATTCTTTTTTATTTCATCCATAATGATTATTGTCTCACCCTTTGCTTTTAATATCTTTTCTTTAGCCTTCTCAGAAAAACTTAAAGCAACTATCTTTAATTTCTTGCTAATCTCTCCTTGAGATAAAACTTTCCCAGGAACAACAATTGTTTCTCCTTCTTTTGCTTCTCTGTTTATCTTGTCTAAATTAATATTAATTTTGTTTATTCTTGGACTTGAAAGAACAGCTGCAATTTCCAACCAATTTTTTTTCTTTTTTGCATCAATTATAGTTTTAACTAATTCTGGGTTTGTCTTCTTTTCTAACTGGCTTTCTATTTTTGATTTGCTTTTCATGTTGTAACTGCTAATAGAATAAAATTCTACTATCGCTTGCGCTCGCAGATATTTTTCAGAGATAAACTGGGTTTATAAAAGTTTTTATATCTGCAAATTAGATTTTTACTATGAAAAGAGAGGTCGATGTCCCAAAGGTGATTATATCTGCTCTGTTTATCATCACTGCAGTAGTAGTCCTTTCCTATATCTTTTTTGGACCAACTGATTACACAAATGAATACTTAGAGAGAATACTTAATGGAGAAATAAAAAATCCAGTATTAGCAATAATGAATTCATTATCAAATAATTCAGAAACAACAGCTCCTGGGGAGGGGGTGGCCAATGTTTCTGTTAATGACACTATAGCATTCTTTTCATCTCTGCAGGACAAACTTGCAAACCAAAGCGAAGAAAATCTCTCTGCTCTTATAAAAGAATCAATAACTTATGCCTTAATTTACCTCAAAGCATACAATCTGCATAACCCTCCATTAAGTTCAGATACCCCTAGAATTCAATTTCTTATAGATGAAACTTATTACAATTCAGAAATAATTGAAGGAGAAATTTATACTCGCGATGGCCAGGCAGCAATGCCAGATATAACCATTGCAACTTCCCAAGATGAAATATTAAAGATGACTGCAAGCTCAGGATATATTCAAAAATCCATCATGTCTGGAAATTCTGAGATAACTACAAATACAGACACAGCAACATTATACTTCAAGGGATATTTAGAGTTAGACTTGCCTTTTTAAACCCCCTTGATGGAATATTCTAAACCTTTTTATATAGATAATTAATGTATTTTCTATATGCGGGTATGCCGGAGCGGTCAAACGGGACAGACTCAAAATCTGTTGGCTCAGTGCCTACAAAGGTTCGAATCCTTTTACCCGCATCTACCCCAATTGAGATATTTTTCCATCATAGAAAAATCTTTTTCTGTAACTGAAACATATCTTCTGTTCTCTTTAGCCTTAGTCTCTTCATTAATTGTATTCTCCATTGATCTATTAATTTTCCGTTGATCCGAAATAGGGGGGTTAATTATTCCAAAATTGATTAATCCCATCATAATAAAATAATCTGCTTTGTCTATATCTACCATCTTATTTAGAAATCTTCTTTGCAACTTCTTCCAAGTCTTCTTTCAAAACTTCAATAGCTCTCTTAAAAATTTCATCTTGGCTTATTTGACCAAATGATTCAACACTGATAACCATTTCATTTGTAGGGATTACTTCTATGCCTTTTTTTCCATTCTGCTTGCAATATTCTATGCATGCTTCGCACATATCGCACTTATCTTCATCAGTAACAACAATTTTTCCGCCATCTGCTTTTAATATTTTTAACGGGCAAACATTAGCAATTTCTTTTGGGCAATCTTTGTCTATTTTTATCTTTACTGCATTTCTATAAAACATTAACCCTGGAGAAAACTTAACATGCTTGCTCCCCTTTCCAACTCTTGCTGTAGCAAGAATCTCTAATTCTTGGTCCTTTTTTAGTAAAGTAATCGGGATTTTATCATAAACGGGTTTTACTTTTCCCTTTATTTCTTCAGAATATACTGACCCTTCTTTTTTTGAGACCAAGCTAATTTGTTCTTCTGTCTTTTCATTAACTCCTTTTTCCATTTTCAAAGGAATTAATCCCATTCTATGAGCAATAGTTTCGTCATAAAGAGGAGAATCATTCTTTGAAATCTCAATCTCATCAATTGCAAGAATCGGTATCTGATCGACATATCTTCTTATTGCATTAGCCAAACTTTCATCTAGTTCTGCACTAAATGTCATTTGATTTTCTTTCTTATTTATTAGTTTCATAGTATAGTCTTGAAATTTTAATTTTTAAATTTATGGTCTTCTTCCCCTTCTTCCACCTTTCTTCTTTGGACCTCCACGAGGGAATCTTGTTGTGTCCAGGATATTGATTATTTTGAATCCATCTCTTGTCAGACTTTTGACAATTGCATGTGCACCAGGTCCAAGAGCAGGGCTTCTTGTTTTAGCACGGATTCTTAAATACAAAGATTTTACCCCATTTTCATTCAATGTTTCAGCAAGTCTTTTTGCGATAAAAATTGCAATAGTGGGGTTTGCTTTAAGTCTTCCATGTTTAGTTACCATTCCTCCAGTAACTTTTGCAATTGTTCTTCCAGACATGTCTGTTACATGTGCGATTGTATTATTAAAAGAAGTATAAACATTTACTACTGCTTCTACATCTTTGCCCTTTTTTTCTTTTTTGTCTTCAACAACTTCTTCAATTACTGCTTCTTCTTTTTGATCCATTATTCAGATTCCTCTGCTTCCTTTTTAATTATTTTCTTTTCCTTGCTTTTTTTAAGAGTGATTTTATTTTCTAAATCTGTTGGGACAATATATGAAGGAGAATTATTAATCTCTCCGTCAATTAAAACTTTTTTATGTGTTATTAGCTGTCTTGCACTTTTTGATGTAGTTGTAAATTTTTTATCTACAAGAATTGTTTGCAATCTTCTTCTCATATAATCCTTTTTATCTAAAGAAAGAACATCACTTATTGACTTTACCTTCAGACCAATTTTGTTCAATCTTCCAAAAAAAGCCTGTTTATCTTCTTCGCTAGCAGAAATTAATTTTTTTGCTTTTTCTCTTATTTCTTTTACTCTAGCATCTGCTTTCCAAATCTCTCGTTTATTCTTTAATCCAAATTCTTTTTTGATTTCTGCTTCTTCATCAATTCTTACCTTATCAAAAGGTCTCTTTGGCTTTGAATATGTCTTATGTTGTCTTTTCATTGTTTAGTATTTTCTCCAGGTTTTGTTTTCTTTTTAATTCCTACTCCTTTCTTCTTGTTCTTCCTAAAGTGACTCTTAGTTCTTTGTCCTCTTGATGGAAGACCTGCAGCATGTCTTGACCCTCTGTAACTCTTTATTTTCTTTAATCTTCCTATATCAAATTCTTTCTGCAACTCTAATTCTGTTCCGATAAGATGTTTATCTTCCCCTGTTTCAATATCCATTTTTCTATTCAATAAATATGAAGGCATCTTTGGATGTTTTATAAAATCATTTATTTTGTCTATTTCTTCTTTTGTTAAAGAACCGATTTTTCTTCTTTTATCCAATTTTAAATACTGGCATATTGCATTTGATAAGCTCCATGAAATCCCTTTTATCTTAGTTAACCCAACATAGATGTTTAATCCCCCCTCAATATCTTTAGATAGAATTCTAATTAGTTTTTCTTCATATTTTTGTTCGTTTTGTTTTCTTGGGTCTGGCATTTTTATTTTACAAACAAGTTGTGTCTCTCAATATTTATTAATTCAGTTAATATTCTTTTCTGTACTGCTTTTTCTGGGTCTGGCAGGTTCTGTATCCTACTTTTCATATCTTCAAAGGATTCAAATTCCTTTTCTTTTCTTTGTGTTAATATTTCTTGCATATGTCTTTTTCCAAATCCAGGCAGCAACTCAATCTGATGCAGCCTTTTATTTATTGCGTCTGACTTGTTGAAAAAATCAACGAATTCTTTTTCTCTTTCCTTAACGATTTTTTCTATAAGTTCTTGTAACTGGTTTTTTGCAGACTCTGTCAATTTCTCTCTGTGCAATCTTCCGAGAATGTAATATACCTTGTCTCGTTTTCCTTCTCCGATATAAACTTCTTCTCCGATATCAAGAGATATTCCTCGTCTTGGAACCAATTCCAATAATATCAAGTTTTTCTTACCGATTGCCTGTGCTATAGGCATCATTTTTCTTTCGAGAGGATATCCGTTCGGTAAATAATCTAATATGATTGCAGTTTCTTCTTTTTCCATGGTCATCATTTAAATTGTTTAATTGTGTCGAGTATCCTTTTTGTCTCATCTTCGTCTAAACTCACATCGATAAAAATTTTATTTAATTCCTCTGCTGTATCAGGTAATAAATCTATCATCTTAACAACATAGTCTGATTTTATCTTGATTATTCCTAGCTCATCCATCTTTTCTTTCATCTCTTTCGCATCTTTTACGCTAAGCTTGCTAAATTTTTTTATAAATCCAACTATCTCTGTTTCAGTTTCATCTTGTTTAACATATTCAACTGCTTCTGCCATGCTTAGTGATTCAGTATTCTTTATCATTTTTTCTTAATCTGTTTTATTTTTTTTAAATGTATTGGCGCGATCAATCTTGACTTGTATCTGTTTCCTTCTTTTACTTTTATAATATATGCCTTTCCTCTTTTTCCTTCAACTACTCCAGTGCTCCCCTGTATTCTATGTGGAAAACTTGAAGGGATAGACTTTTCTCTAGAAATCGCAACATAATCTCCTTCTTTTAATACTTGGAAGTATCTACTAAGCTGCAATTTTCCCCTTGTCCTTATTGGTTTTTTATCTGCCATAGATTACCCAAATTTATACCATTTAAAAAACTATCTCTCATTAAATCAAACCGAAAGAATACCTATTAATCTCTTAAAATTTTCTCTTTATTCTTTTATTTTAGAACCTACGAGAATTTTTTTTCTTTTGGAAGTTCGCAAGAGTTAAACTCTAAGTCTCCTCTTTCTTGCGCTTCGTCAGTTGTTTTTTTTATTGCGTCAAACATTTTTCTTCCCCAAACCTTCTCTCCGCATCTATCACAGATTTGCATAGATCTGTTATCCAGAATTTCTGTTTGGCAATAAACGCATTTCCTCATTTTTTCACCTATCATCTGGTGAAATAAAATCAGTTTTTAAAGATTTTTATTCTCATCTATTCATATTTCCTCATATCCTGTTGTTTTTCTTAGAAAATGTCTTAATTATTCATAACGTAATGCATCTACTGGTTTGAGTTTAGAAGCCTTAAAAGCAGGAATTGTTCCAGAGATTGCTCCTATTGCAAATGCAAATCCCAAACAGCCAAGAACTAAATAGCTTGGAATTGCCGCTTTTAGCAAAGTAGTTCCTAAATAATTTACTGCAATAAATTCTACAGCTTTAGAAATTCCAGCTCCAAGTAAAACTCCGATAATACCTCCAATCAATCCAAGCAACCCTGATTCAATAATAAAAATGTAAAGTATATCTTTATTTTTTGCACCAATAGATTTCATAACTCCAATCTCTTTTGTTCTCTCTAAAACAGAGGTGTACATTGTGTTTGCAATCCCAATTCCCCCAACTAAAAGTGAAATCATCGCAACACCTACAAGAAATGCTGTGATTATATTCAAAATTATATCAAAACTTGCTAACAATTCTTCTGGTGTAGAAATGTAAAAATCTTTTGTTTTCTCTTCGACGTTTCTGAAGTTCATTAATTTTTTGTTAATTCTCTCGCTGATTTCTTGTATCTTTTCTTCATCGTCTACCTGAACTATTATCTGGTCAACCCTATCTCCTGAATTAAACAAAACTTTGAAATCGTCCATAGACATATAAATATTTTTATCGTCGGAAGGATTGCCAATTTTTCCAACTATTCCAGAGACCTTGAATTCTTTTCCATTCAAGATTATTTTGTCTCCAGTTTCTACTGGTTTGTCAAAAACAGAATTATATTTGTAATCATAACCAACCATTACCTCTCCAATATCCCCTTCCTGAAGATAATTTCCTTCGTCCATCTTTAAATTAGCACTGTTAATATACAAATCAAATTTATCCAAGGGCAGTCCGATAATAATGAAATATCTTTTTTGTTCATGAAATTCTATCTGCCCATTTCCAATCGTAGCATAAGATAAATCTTTTACTCCCTGGACTTTTTCAATAACATCTACATCTTGAGTTGTAAACTGAACAGCCCCGCTGGAAACTCCAGACATTCCTTTTGGCATTATAAACAATTTATCTGAGCCAAGAAGTTGAAATTGTTCATCGATAGCTTCCCTTAGCCCAAGAGATAAACTTATCAGCGTGAAAATAATTATGATGGATATAACTATCCCTACAATCGTAAGCCAGCTTCTTAATTTTCTTTTCCTTAAATTTCTCCACGCTAGTTTTGAATAATCTTTTATCATCTTAGTTTACCTGGATATACTCCTTTGTTTTAATCATAAAATGATTTATGTAAAGAAACACTTCTTTTGTTTTTGGAACAACAATCAGGTCCTTTTCCCCTATCTTTTCATCTCCATCTCCGGAATAGCTCCACTTATCTAGATATGCCCCTATGATTGGAACATTATTCATATTTAGTACATATCTATTTCTCTCAAAATGAGTTTCATCTCCCCCGATTAGAACCCCTTCTAATTTACATTCTTTGCTTATCATATGAACCTTTTTAATCATCTGGGAAATGCATAAATCTGGATTAGACGGAGACATAAAAAACGGATAATGCGAAACTCCTGCAACTCCATTCCCAAATAAGATTACTGCATTGCAATCACAATATCCTGCTGAGAAGACTGGGTCTGAAGAGATAATTTTATTCTTAAATTCCAAGATTTTTGTGTTCTGGTCTTCTTTCAATTCTTTAAATTTTTTTTCTATCATTTTCTTAGTGCGTCTACTGGCTTTAATTTACTTGCTTGAAAAGCTGGAAGCAACCCCGAAATTAACCCTATCGCAAATGCAAATCCAATTGCTCCAAAAATTAAGGGATAATCTGTGGTCACACTAAGAATTTCTGAACCAAAAGCAGAGTTTGCTATTGCAGCAACTCCAAAAGCAAGCCCTAATCCTAATATTGCTCCGATAATCCCCCCAATCAATCCAAGCAACCCCGATTCAATAATAAAAATGTAAAGTATGTCTTTATTTTTTGCACCAATAGATTTCATAACTCCAATCTCTTTTGTTCTCTCTAAAACAGAGGTGTACATTGTGTTTGCAATCCCAATTCCTCCAATAATTAAAGAAACTGCAGCAATTCCTGAAACAATCAAGTTGATTATATCTAAAATTGTGTTTACACTTGAAATTGCTTGCAATGGTGTTTCAACAGAGAAATCTTCTTCCCCTATCTTTTCATCCCTGTCGTCTCTAAATTCTTTTTCTATTTTTTCTCCAATTTCTTCAGTTTTATCTGAATCAGACACTTTTACAATAATCATGTCATATTCATCATCAATTCCAAGCAGCTCTTTCATATCTTTTTCAGTCATTAATATCACTTGATTCACCTGAAAGGAACTTGCTGATTTCAAAATACCAATAACTTCAAAACTTTTTCCAGAAATTAAAACTTTATCCCCTACATCAACTTCCTTCCCAAATGTACTGTCTTTCGCGATATTCTCTCCAAGGACAACTTTTCCACTATCTCCTGCCCCCAGCAATTTTCCTTCATTTATCTTTAATTTTGCAGAATCATAAATAATCTTAGCTTGCTTTTCATTATCTGGGATACTTGCAACATAGACGAAATTAACATTCTCATTGAACTCTGCTTTCATCATTCTTAGCAATCGCGGGATAATCTCACTAATCCCCTGGACATTACTAATGACTTCGATATCATGTTCATTCAATTTGTTAATGACATCGCTTCCTGGAGCACCCATGCCATTCCCTGCATTTGTTACAGTCAATGTGTCTGTAGATAGAACTGAAAATTGCCCCAGAACTGCAGTTCTTAACCCTGCCCCCATTGTAACTAAAGATACTACTGCAGCAATTCCTATAAATACGCCAAGAATAGTAAGCCAAGATCTTACCCCTCGGTGTTTAAGATTTCCGAAGGCCAGAAAAAAATAATCTTTCATTGGAGTTACCTCCCTTGTGCTTTATTCATCCTTTTTTTCTTCCTTATTTTTCTTACAATTACCCAAATTAAAATTAAAACTGCCCCTAAAACTATGTAAACAAAAGTATTATTCTGCTGTATAATCCCCATTTGTAACGCTTCTTCTTGAGAATAAATTGTAACTGGAAGAGTAATTGTTTTCGTTACTTCCTGATTATCAAAATCTTTGTATTCTATCTGGGCTGTGAATGTTGGATTTTCCTGTTTGAAAATAACATCCATACTGATTGTTTCAGAATCATCTGAGTTTATTGTTCCGATATAATTATTTTCTTCAGATAAAAGAGTATATCCCTCTGGGATTAAGGTAATGCTTACAAACTTAGCATCTCCAAGCCCCTTATTTACTATTGTTAATTTTATCTTTCCTTGGCTTCCAACAACAGGGGTTTCAGTGCTAATACTATAGCTTAGTTCTGGTTCTGCTTCTATTGTAAGAATAAATGTTCCGTTCTTTAGGGTTTGCGTAGTGCTGTTTATAGAATAACTTAATGTATATGGAATTTGGTAATCCCCTGCTTCTGCGCTGTTTGAAGCTTTTATAGTAAAGTCAAAACTTTCGGTGTCATCACTGTCTATATCTATTGCTTCATCATCATAATTAATTATTGTGAATGGCAAATCTTTTAAGTCCAAACTTAATGAAGCATCTCCAGCATCATCATTAAGGTTATTTTTTACATCTATGCTTATCTCTTGTTCGCTTCCTGGTTGAAAATTCTCTGCATCAACAGTTTTTACACTCATAGCAGAAATTAAGCTAAGTGTTAACACTACTAGAACAAATGCTCCAAACAAAATTTTTAATCCTTTATTCATTATTTTCCCTCATATTTTATCCTTATAAACTTTTATATTACACTCTTTTTTGATTGATGAACCAACTTCACTGACTTTTTCCCATTTTCCCTTAACTCTTCTTTCAAAACTTTCAACTTTTCCATCTTTGATTGAGTAGATTGTTTTTGCATGTTCTCTAGCTAATTCGGGGTTATGTGTAACCATAATTATTGTTTTTCCTTCATCATTTAGTTTATTTAAGAAACCCATAACCATTTCTCCTGTCTTTGTATCTAAGTTCCCAGTCGGCTCATCTGCTAGGATTACTTCTGGATCATTTGCTAGAGATCTTGCAATTGCAACCCTTTGCTGTTGTCCCCCCGAAAGTTGATTAGGATAATGTTCCATTCTATCTCCTAGTTCTACTAATTTCAATAACTCAATTGCCTTTTTCTCTCTGTCGATTTCATCTTTTCCCTGAAACATCATTGGGAGCATAACATTCTCTTTTGCCGTTAAATTTGGGATTAAGTTAAATTGCTGAAAAATGAATCCAATCTTTCTTCCTCTAATTTGGGCAAGTTCAGATTCTTCTAAATATTCAATATTATGCCCATCAAGGTAAATCTCTCCTGTTGTTGCTAGGTCTAAACTTCCTATAAGATTCATACTTGTAGATTTTCCGCTTCCAGATGGCCCCATAATTGCTACAAAATCTCCCTGCACAATTTTGATATTTATCTCATCAAGAGCTCTAACTAGATTATCTCCCATCTCGTAATGTTTTGCAACATTTCTTAGTTCGATTATATTTTTTGTTTCCATTAAATTTCACCCCTTAGTTCTTATTTAAAACTTATGTAGGATAAGTTTTATAAACCAAGAATAAGGGATAATATTATGATAATTCCAGTTAGATGTTTTTCATGCGGAAAGCCAATCGGACACTTGTGGGAAGAATACAAGAAAAGAGTGGCTAATGGAGAAAATCCAAAAAAAGTTATGGATGAATTAGGATTAGAAAGAGCATGCTGCAGAGCAATATTCATAGGACAAACAGATTTAATTGAATTGACTGGAAGATTCAAGAAAGCTTAATTTTCCATCTAGAAATTTTCTCACAATTATTGCAAGTTATACTTTTAATTCCTTTTTTGATTCTAACCTTTTCTTTTCCGGAATAAGGTTTTAAACAATATTTACAGAAGAGTTTTCTATTCTCGTTTAAGGGAACGTTCTGATTCATTGCAAGTTTTTTTATTTTCTTAATCTCTTTTGGACCTTTGTTCTTTATTCCTTGAAAGAATTCGTTTATTTTATTCTCGGTTTCTGTTTTTGATATTTTTTGTTTCACATTTCTATTAGTGAATAAATCTTTAAAAACAAATCCTTCTTATTTTTTTTATGTTAGAATATAAGATAAAAGACGTTGTTCTTGATGACCTAAAAAAATTAAAAATTTATGAATTAGGTCCTTACAGCCGAGATAGAGAAAATCATAATATTCTTAATTTTTGCTATGATAATAAGTTTATTCGTGATTTTGATCTTGATTCTATCTTGGAGGAATTAGTCCTTAAAGAAGCTAAACGAGGTTATTCTATCCTTGCCCATAATTCTCATCTTTTTCAAAAATTTCCAGACCATTTAGATTATCCCGAATGCTTTGCTTATGCAATTGAAAAAGAAATATTCACAAAACCCCAAATTAAAAAGATAAAATTTGATCACGAAGAAACCCCCGAGTCTTTTGTTAAAACTTATTCTCGGGAAGATTTATTGGGCTATTTAAGAAAAGAATTGCTGCATCCAAAACCAATTCCCCATATTAATTCAGACCAAGGTCATTGTATAGAAAGTCACTAAATTCTTAAGAAAATAAAGAAGACAGCTTGATTGTTTGGCGCCTTGTGGGGCACTAACGCAGTCAACATAGGATGCTTAACTTCTGTGTTCGGAATGGGAACAGGTGTTTCCAACCTATTATGGCCGTCTTCAAAATTGCTTAAACAACACCATTTATAAAACTTTTTATACGGTTCTTTTATGATAAATACATGCGGAATTGCCAGAGCGGTCAAATGGGCGAGATTAAGGCTCTCGTGGCTTAGTGCCTACAAAGGTTCGAATCCTTTATTCCGCATAAACAGAAGTTTGAAAACGAATGTTTGATCTGTCTCCCTAAATTTTATAGAAAACTAAAAAATCCTTTCTGGACAATTAATATCCCTAATATCATCGTAATAAACACTGGGATTTGAAAGAACATTAAGATAATAAAACTCAACCCGCAAAGAAAGTCAATCCAACTTGCAAAATCTTTTAATAAACCAAATAGGGATTTTACTAATAGAATTATCCCAAAAACTAGCAATAATGCCGAAGGCAGTTTTGCTCCAGCTCCAAAAATTAATAATAGTCCTGCAATGAAGTCTATTCCCCCCAAAAGTTTAATCAGCATCTTTTTTAAACCAGCATTCTATTTAAAAACATATTCAATGCGCCTGTAGCTCAGCCTGGATTAGAGCATCTCCGTCCTAAGGAGAGGGTCGTAGGTTCAAATCCTATCGGGCGCGTTTTTGGACTATCATAAACTTTATTAAATGACATTGGAGTAATATTTTAAAGCGCTGGTAGTTCAGTGGCAGAATCTCTGCCTTCCAAGTTTTAAATCATTGAAGAAAGCAGATGACTCGGGTTCGAATCCCGACCGGCGCATACCCTAAAATGAACAAAGAAAATTTCAAAAAAAACTTCACAGAATTTCATGATAAAAATTACAAGAAACTGTTGATAATCCCTGCAGTTTTGCTTCTTTTTTGTTTTGCTTACTTGGGTTATTTTTACTCAGTTAATCACGATTTTTTTTACAAAGATATTTCTTTAACTGGAGGAACTTCTGTAACAATCAATGAAAAAATTGATCTTTTAAGTTTAGAAAAGGCTATTTCAGATAAATTAGACACTATAAATGTTAGAGAAATCTCTGATCTAGTCACTCAAGAACAAATTGCAGTTATTGTTGAGACACAAAGCGAAGAAAAAGAAACTAGGGCTGTGCTAGAGGAATTTCTTGGATATAAACTCACAACAGAAAACAGCAGCTTTGAGTTTACTGGTTCAACACTAAGCGAGAATTTCTATAATCAGCTTCTCATTGCACTATTGATTGCTTTTGCTCTTATGTCTCTGGTAGTATTCATACAATTCAAAACTATTGTCCCCTCTTTTGCAGTTATCCTATCTGTATTTGCAGATATAGTAATGCCTCTAGTCCTAATTGATATCCTGGGAATAAGAATTTCTAGTGCTGGAATTGTTGCTTTTTTGGCATTAATTGGTTATTCTGTTGATACAGATATCCTTCTTACAAATAAAGTGTTGCGAAGAGAAGGAACTGTTAACAAAAAAATATTCGAATCTTTCAAGACAGGAATAACCATGACTTTAACAGCTATTCTTGCAGTTGTTTCTGCATTGCTTATCGCTGGGCCAATTTCTTCAACTATTCACCAAATTTTCTTTATTATGGCAATTGGTCTTTGCTTCGATATTTTCAATACATGGTTGACTAATGTTTCTATAATTAAATGGTATGCGCTAAGCAAACAGAAGAAACATGAGAATTAAACTTACTTGGAAAATTTGGCTTTGGATATTTTTATTTTTATTTGCTTTAATTTCTATCTTTTATAATCCGGATTATTTTATGCAAAAGGGAGTTTTGGTGACTGCTGTTGAAAAGAATTCTTCTGCATTTGAGCAAGGATTAAGATCAGGCCAAATAATATCTTCAATTGATGGGCAGACTATAGAAACTGTAGAAGATTTTTCTAAAATAGCCCAAGAAAAAAACACTTTAACTGAAAAAGTAAAAACGACCATCACCACCACTAATTCCGAATATATAATCTATTCAGAGAAATTCCCAGAAATTTCTGTCACAGAAATTCCTAAAACTAACTTGAAAACAGGATTAGATCTATCTGGGGGGTCTAGAGCATTAGTAAAAGCAAAAGATCATACTCTCACTTCATCTGAAGTTACAGATTTAGTTGATGTTATGAGCAATAGGTTTAATGTGTATGGTATTTCTGATATGTCCATAAGATCTGTTACTGATTTAACTGGCAATAACTTTGTGTTAATAGAAATTGCAGGAGCGACTCCATCTGACTTGGAAAGTTTAATCTCTCAGCAAGGGAAATTTGAAGCCAAAATAGGAAATGAAACTGCGTTTTCTGGGGGAGAAAAAGATATCACTTCAGTTTCAAGGTCAGGACAAGATTCTGGGGTTTATTCCTGCTCTCAAATAGCTCAAGATGAATATTCTTGTGAATTTCGGTTTGTAATTTATCTTAGCGAACAAGCAGCGCAAAAACAGGCAGATTTAACAAAAAACCTAACAATCAATTCAACTGCTCAAGGAAATTATCTTTCACAAAAATTAGAACTTTACTTGGATGATATCCCTGTTGACAGTCTGTTAATTGGGGAAGATCTAAAGGGGGTCGTAACAACCCAAATTCAAATTTCTGGTGCTGGAACAGGAGCCACAAAAGCAGACGCATATGATGCAGCTGTAAAAGATATGAACAATTTGCAGACTATACTCATTACAGGTAGCTTGCCTTTCCAATTGGAAATTGTTAAATTAGATACTATCTCTCCTACATTAGGAGAAAACTTCACTAAATACATATTCCTTGCGGGATTTATTGCAATATTATTAGTCTCAATTGTATTATTCATCAGATACAAAACAAAATCTGCAATAGCTCCCCTAATTATCTGCACTTCTGAAATAATCATTACTTTGGGTATTGCTGCTTTTATCAAATGGGATTTGGATCTGCCAAGTATTGCAGGAATCCTAGCGGCAATAGGGACAGGGGTTAATGATCAGATTGTTATCTTGGATGAAGCAAAACAAAAAGAAGAATCATTGAATATGAAACAAAAAATAAAGAGAGCATTCACAATAATCATTGGAGTTTATCTTACTGCAATTGCGTCATTGCTCCCTCTTTGGTGGGCAGGAGCAGGGCTACTAAGAGGATTTGTATTCACAACTCTTATCGGGATAACTATTGGAGTTTTAGTTACTCGTCCCGCATTTGCAGATATGATAAAACTTATTGAGAAATAAAATGTTTGTTTCAAGACACCTCTTTTTTGGAATAATCCTTTCTGCATTATTATTTATTCTATTTCCAAGCTTAGGTTTTTTGCCAATCCTAATAGTCTTTCTTTCTAGCGTCTTGATTGATACAGATCATTATCTGTATTATATTTTTATCAAAAAAGATTTGAGTTTAAAGAATGCTTATCTTTGGTATATGCAGAGATGGAAACACTTTAATGCTTCTCCAATGAGTGAAAGAAAAAAATGTTATGCTGGATTTTTTATGTTTCATGGAATAGAATGGCTGGTAATTCTTTTTTTAATGTGGAACTACGTTTCCCCCTGCTTCTTGTATGTGTTTATGGGGTTTCTTTTCCATTTTTGTTTAGATACTCCAGACGAAATAATTAAAAAAGGAACTGTTGATAAGATCTCTTTAATTTGGAATTATTATCGGTTTAGAAAACTTAATCATTAATTTTTTAGAGCCTGCCCTTATAATATCGGATAATATCGGATAATCAGAATTATTAAAAAGGTGAATCATTCTTGAAATATATGAATATAATTCTAACTGGGAATAAAGGACTTATTGGAACTTCCTTAGAAAAAAGACTTAAGAAAGATGGCCACAAGATCGTTATGGGAATTGATCTTCGAGATGGAAAAAACGTTTTGAATATTTCAGATTTTGAGATAAAAGATAAGGTTGACATGGTGATTCATACTGCTGCACATTGTAAAATCAATCAGTCTATTACAAGTCCAGGAATAACTCATTTAAACAATGTAGATGGGACCTTTCAGGTTTTAGAATTCTGCAGAAAAAATAAAATTCCTAAGATTGTTTCTTTTTCTTCTTCAAGAGTTTTAAGTAAAGAAAAGAATCCTTATACTGCTTCAAAACTTTATGGAGAAGAGTTATGCAAGGGATACCATGATTCCTATGGGATAGATTATATTATTATTAGGCCCTCTACAGTATATGCTCCATTTTGGGATGAGACCAAAAGATTAATGCATCTATTTGTAACAAACGCATTAGCCGAAAAAGATTTAGAGATTTATGGAGACCCTAAAACAAAAACTCTTGATTTTACTTATATTGATGATTTTGTAGAGGGAGTAATGTTAGCTATAAACAACCCTGAATGGAATAAAGAATACAACATAAGCGGTAATGATGAAGCGAATATCTATGAATTAGCTAAATTTATTGTTAAAGAAACTGAAAGTAGCAGCAAGATAAAACTCTATGACTCAGAGATAGCACAACCCCAACAGGTTAGAGTTGATACTTCTGCAATTGAAAAAATTGGATATTCTCCTAAGGTTAAATTAGAAGAAGGTGTAAAGAGAACGATTTCTTGGTATAAAAATTATTTACATAATAATCTTAATTCCAACAAAATCTAATTTTTCTGCAGATTTGCTTTCTTAACATCTTGTTGATTATGAATATGGGTTTCTGCTACAGCACTAATATATCCATTTAAAAGAGATTTTTTTGCCAACTTTGGGAAAATATCTTTTTCCAGAGATTTTCCTTCATAGTGCAATAGTTCTGGTTCACAAATAAAAATTGGCGAAAAAACAAGATAACTATTCTCATCTACTCTTTTTTTAGGTTTTTGATTAAACTCGATAATCTTATTTCCTTCTACAGAAACTTCTCCTTTCATAGATGGATCTTTGTACGTAATCAAATTTATTGTGGCCATATTTGAATTTTTAAGATGAAAATTCCATATATCATCAATTTTAATTGAATCAAATAGTAAATCCCCAAATACTACCAAGAACGTATCCTTAACAAGATTTTTTATAGCCCTTAAAGAATCTGCACTCCCTTCAGATTTTTTTTCTTCTATATAGTTAATGTTCACCCCATAATGGCGCCCCTCTTTCATTATACCAAAGACTGCTTCTAAAATATTTTTTCTTGCTATAATGAAAATTTCTCTAAAATTATTTGCTCTTAACTTTTTAATGCCTCTTTCAATCAAAGAGATACCCTTTATATTTACTGTTGGAACATATTCTTTTCCGATTATAAGATTTTCTTCTGGCCCCCCTAAGAGGATTACAGCAATTTTATCTTTATCCAATGTTCTTTTCAATACGACTTCAATTGCTTGTGAACGATTTCTTACAATTAATCCATCGACAATTGAGTCTATCCTTTTTAGTATTCTTTCATTTAATGTTATCGAAATTTTATTTTTCATTTAATCCTTAAATTTCCTACCTTTTTAAAACAATATGCTACTAAGTAGGATAAAGGTATGATATTTAACTATCTTTTTTTCTTCTGGAGTTATGAAGACTGGAATACTTTGTCACGGAAGACATGTTCTCGCTAACAATTGGGAATACCATCAATGGGGGGATAAGGAAAAAGGATTACTCGGACAAATCCTAAAGACCTGTCTTTTAGCTTATCAAGAACAGCCCGATGTAATCATCTTTGGAACAGGCGCTTCCCAAAAAGAAGGGCTAAAGGAATCAGAATATACTATCAAGTATATGCTAGATAATATTGAAGAAGTAAGTAAATTCCCCCAATTTCAGGATATAGATATAAACAAATTAGGTGCATTTATGTATTGTCATTCTATTCCAGAAACGAAATCACAAAATACTCTTGAAGAACTAAAACAGGCAATGGACATTTTTTCTTCTTATAATATCAATAGAATGATTCTTGTATCTAATCCAGATCATATTTCTCGTTGTATGCAATTAGCGCATCAAGTGTATCACGATTCAAAACCCCACGGATTAGATCAAATCTTTGCCGCTCAAAGTGATATTTGTTATGATGGTTCATTAAACATTACCTCTAAAATAATAGAAATGCCCCACAGAGGAGACGACCCAAGTCCAAATTTATCTAAATCTATTGGCAATTATTTTAAACTTCCTCTTGATAAAAAGAAGGAATTTGTTGGTCTAGTTGAAGATTTTTTTAATGCTCATAAATAATTATTTTTAGATGTAGCGCCTTTTATATCCAGCCAATCTTTTCCTTTTCTAACTTTTTCATTTGTTCTCCAAATCTCTTGCAATAGATAAGGTTCATATTCATTTTCTTGAGCAAGTCTAATTAATGCCTTAAGATCTTTTGGAAAACATTTCCCCCCAAAACCAAAATCTCCGTCATGTCCGGGAACATCTATATTTCTTCCAATTCTTGGATCAAGGAGAATAGCATTTTTCACAGTTTCATAATTAATTCCTGCAGCCTTGCAAACCTGATAAATTTCATTAGCTATTGTTACTTGGGAGGCAAGAGTTACATTCGCAGCATATTTTATCATCTCGGCTTCTTTTCGTGTTACAATGATATATTTTGCATTTGGAAACAATGGCTCATAAACATTCCTTAACTGCGATATGCTTCTTTCATCATTAGCTCCAATCACAACCCGGTCTGTATTTTCCATATCTTCTACAGCATATTTCTCTCTTAAAAATTCTGGATTGAAGGCAAATCTAAATGGATATTTCCACACTAATCTGTCAGTTGTTCCAGAAACAGCTGTTGATCTTATAACAATAAGCATTTCTTGGGGATTTTTTTTAATATTTGCTGCTTCTTGGATAATCTGTTCAATTGAGTTATACACTGAAGAATAATCTATCTCTCCTGTTACCTTCATGGGGGTTGGCACACAGATAAAAATAACTTCTGAGTTTAATATTAAATCTTTTAATCTTTCTTCTGCACAATATTCTGGTTTAAATTTATCATATAAAAATAGTTCATGTTTTTTTCCCAAAACTTTTGCCGTAGCGCCACCAACAATCCCCACTCCAACGACACCAATTTTCATAGAGGGATTATCTTTGGCTGCCTTTTAAGATTTATGTATCTTAAAGATATATCTTGGATTATCTTCTAAAATTTATGTATGATTCCTTAATTAGTTTTAAAAACAAATCAAATCTAACATATTCAGTTGTTATGGATATAAAAGAGCAAATTGTAAAAAATAGTTTTTGGAACATAATCAGCAGTCTAGTCAATCGAGTTGGAGGGTTTATTTTAATTATTCTTCTTTCCAGAATTTTGCTTCCAGAAGGATTTGGTAATTATTCTCTCGTTATGAGCGTTGCTTTATTTTTTATAACTTTTTCAGATATGGGGATTAATCAAACTCTCATAAGGTACATTTCCTTAGGTATTGATAAAAAGAAGAAAGAATCTGCTTCTTATTTTAAATATCTTCTAAAAATTAAACTGCTTATTACTTTATCTTTATCTTTAATCCTCCTAGCAATAGCTTACCCAATATCCCATTATATCTTCAAGAACCCCTCTTTATTCAGTTCTATTCTTATTCTGAGCTTTTATGTATTTTTTACTGCCTTAACCAGCTTTTTTGAATCTCTATTTTTTATTAAAAAATATGTTAGATATATTTCTATAAAAGAGTCTTTCTCTTTAATCATAAAACTAGCTGCTATTATCTTAATCGGTTTTTTTATGAGCTCAGAATTTAACTTAATCGCAATTTTCTTATCTTTTGTAGTTGCTTCTTTAGTCTCTTTCTTATTTGTATTTCATTTCTCTCAAAAAACATATCCGCTCCTATTCAAAAAAAATAACCTTGTGCTGGATAAAAAAGGGATATTTCATTTCATGCTTTTCTTAAATTTACAAAACATCTCTGTTCTTGTTCTTTCACAAGCAAGTGTAATTCTTTTAGGTATTTTTGTGCAAAAAGAGTTCATTGGGTATTACCAAGCAGCCTGGGCAATTGTTATTGGGGTGGCTAGTTTATTATTTTCCTCTTTTTCTTATACTTTATTGCCAATTTTTACAAAAATAAACGAAACAGAATTTAGCTCTCTTTTAAAAAAGACTTTCAAAATGTTTTTCATTTTTGCTCTTCCAATCTCTTTTGGATTATCTACACTTTCAAATTATCTTATTCGGGTTATATATGGATATGAATACCTCCCCGCATCAACTTCTCTGTCTATCCTGGCTTTTTTAATCATACCCATAATTTCTATAGATTTGGCATTAACTTCTTTTTCCGCAAAGAATAAACTCAAAAAATTTTCAACTATGATGATTATTTCTACCTTCTTCTTTCTTTTAATTAATTTATTTTTTATCCTTTCTCTTTCTTTCTCTGATCAAGCAGTTATAATCGGAGTTTCAATTGCAAATTTATTAAGTTGGTCTGGTTGTTCTTTTTTATCTTTTTATTTATTAAAGAAAGACCTTGGGGTGTCAGTTATTTCTCCTTGGATAATCAAGCCGCTATTCTCTTGCCTTATCATGACTGGAGCCATCCTTCTTCTAAAAAATATTTCTAAAGACATAAATTTAATCTGGGGTATTGGGATAATTCTCTTTTCTGCATTAATCTATTTTATTTCCTTGTTCTTATTAAAAGGTATCAATAAAAACGAGTTCAATAACCTTAAGGCATTATTCAGATTAAAAAAAGAAACAAGTCAGAATCTTCCATAAAACCAAAGAATATAAATGTCCTATAAATCAGTATAAACATAAAAAATGAAAGACTTAAACAACAAAGAAACTCCAAACATCATTTTTATTGTTATAGATGCTTTAAGACCAAAAAATTTGAGCATGTATGATTATAAAAAAGAAACAGACAAAAATTTGAAAAAGATTGCAAAAGAAAATCTCTTCTTTAAGGACTTTTATTCTGCTTCCAACTCTACTGCCCCTTCCTTAAATTCCATATTTACAGGATTATACCCTCCGAATCATGGGATATTACATCAATTCCCATACACTTCCGATGAAGAGATAGATAACATGGATAAACAGGTAAAATTCTGGCTTCCCTCTTATCTTAAAGAAAAAGGATATGAAACAATGGCTGTAGATTGGATTGGGCTATGGTTTAAGAAAGGGTTTGATTATTATGAAGAAAAAGAAACAAAAAAAGGAAAAAGTTTTTTGAATACCCCCATAATAAAAAAGATTCTTTTGAATCTTCCTGCTTGGGCATATAAACTTGGGAAAAAGATGATTAAAACAAGGTCTTCAGAACAATTCTCTCCAGCCATTGATACTGCTAACTTGGGAATATCTAAGATTAAAGAAGCCAAAAAACCATTTTTTTTGTTTATGCATTTTTGGGATACTCATTTCCCTTACCCAACAACCAAATATAAAGCAAGAGAAGATGAAAGCGATATAGAAGAAACATTAAAGAAGATAAAGGAAAATAATCAAAAAGAATATTTCAAAAAAAGAGCTGCAGATATTAATCTTAACTCTACTAAAGATATGGAGAACAAATATGACACTGCCATAAAAAATATTGATTCTGCTGTTGGAAAAATTTACTCCTTTTTAAAAAATGAAAAAATGCTGGACAACACCATCATTGTTATTCAAGGGGATCATGGGGATAGTGTTAATGAACATGGGATATTTTTCGAACATTCTGGATTATATGATGTAAGCATACACGTCCCTTTAATCGTTCATATCCCCGGAGTGCAACCCAAAGAAGTTCGCGGCCTAGCAGAAAATGTGGATGTAATTCCAACCATCTTGGAATTTTTAAAAGATAACCCTGGAGTAGATTTCGATGGTCGTTCTTTATGGCCCCTGATTAATGGGGGGGAGAAAGTGAGGGATAAAATACTTTCTTGGGATGGTTTGTCTCATGAGATTAGATCGATTCGAACAGAGAATAGAAAATTAATAATTGCTAAAGACCCAACATGTCATCTTTGCAAATCAAGACACCACCAAGACAAAGAAGAATATGATTTGGAGAATGACAAAGACGAATTAAACAATGTTTATTCGGGGGAAAGTGATTTAGAAAAAAACGATGTAACATTTATAAAAAATAAAGACAATTCTATTTAATGAAAAGAGCTAAAAACAAAGAAGATAACAAAGTGGAATATGGGACTATTTCTTTACCTCTTCCCTTAATTGAAAAAATAAAAAAAAGGATTGAGGGTACTGGGATGAATTCTGTTTCAGCATATATCTCTTTTGTTATGAGGGAGATTTTGTCTTCTGGAAATACAGGGAAAGAAGAATTAGAAGAAGTTCGGAAAAGATTGAAGGCTTTAGGGTATTAGTTATATTTAATTATATAAAAGTTTAAATACTATAATTATCCATAATTACCATATGGTTGAAGAAAGATTTCAAAAAGAGTTTAGGACACATAAGTGTGAAGAGCTTATGAGGCCGGAGATTAGAGCATTATTAGACCTCCCTCTTGAAGAGAAAATTAAAAAATCTATCGAGATTATAAAAGAAGCAAAAGAAAGATACCATAATGTTGGTGTTGGGTTTAGTGGGGGATCAGATAGTTTAGTTCTTCTTCATTTAGTATTGAAAGTTTTTCCAAAGAGTATTCCTGTTCTGTTCTCAGATACCCAGCATGACCATCAAGAGACTTATGATTTTATAAGAAAAGTTTTAAGAGAGTGGGGAATTATGAATTTCCACACCTTTAAGGCAGACAATGACAAGGTTAAAGATTTCGTTGAAAAATATGGACTTAAAACTCCAGAGTTCACTGAAATTTGTTGTGAATATCATAAAATTGAACCCATGAGACGAGGAGTAGGTTCATTGAAACTTGATGCTTTCATAACTGGGATTAGAGGAGTAGAACATGAAGAAAGAGCTAAAGAAACTTTATTCTCTCCTAGAAAAACTCCAGAGCATATGAGAGTCCATCCAATTTTATTCTGGAAACCAGAAGAAATTAAAGAATATCTCAAGATGAATAATATTTCTCCAAATCCATTATATATTCAAGGATATACTTCTCTTGGATGTATGGAATGCACTTCTTTAAACAAAGACCCAACTGCACATGAAAGAGCTGGAAGGGGAATTGCTAGAGAAACAATAATGGAAAAGTTGAGGGCATTAGGATACAGTTAATCTTTAATTCTAAACAATGGCAATTGAAATTTCTCAAGTACTAGGCTGGATTGCAACTACTTTATTCTCTGTTGCTATGATCCCCCAAATAGTTAAAACATTGAAAAGAAAAAATACTAGCGGGGTTAGTATTTGGCTGTTTATTATCTTCTTTATTGCCAATATAATTGCACTTGTTTATGCTCTCTTAATAATTCAAACCCCCCTTATTATTAAGTATATCTTGGGTCTTGTAGAGTCTTCTTTTTACCTTGTAGTATTTGCAATTTATTATAAAAAGAAATATTGAGCTAAGATTAAAAGAGGATTTATTTTTTTATAAGACTTCTTAATATTCTTTTATGCCCTAAAGGTAAACTTCTAGCATTTATCAGTTTAGTTAAATCTTGTTTAAATGTTGGATGTCTACCTTTTTCAAAAGAACTAACAAAATATTCTTTAAGTCGAGCGTAATCTCTAAAAATTTCCTTAGTTACTCCAGAGAATCCTGTCTTAAAGTTTCCCTTAAGAAAATATGCTGATACCAAAGTTGTCAGATCATCATCATTAAAAAAAAGAAAATTAGAATCAACATCTCCAAAATAATCATCTCCGGGTAGATTCTCATGATTTTCATAACGCACACTTTTAAATGAAGAACATACTATTCCTGTATCTCCTGTATATAACGAAGCTTCATACACTCCATCTGGTCTTTTATTCCATTGATTCATATCCCCTAGGATAAAATTCCCATTTTTAAAGTATATGTAGGAAAAGTATACAAAAAATATTAAATTATTTTTAATTTTCAAGTCCTTTGAGAAGATTAAACCTCTTTGCAAGATTGTACTCTATCGGGTGGTCAAAGTAATTAAGCAGCATTCTTATTCTAGCAAAAGGATAAAACAGGATTGTAAACACTTTCAATTTACGAGAGTAAGGAAGAGTAAGTCTTTGTAAAAATGTTGAGAAATTTAACTTTCCAATTTTAACATAAAATTGAAGTGCTATAACATAGTGCGGGTCTCCTTTAATCCAAGGATAATCTTCGATATTGTATCTAATATTTTTCCTGAAATAAGGTTCCCATTCCTCTAATTTCTCAGGAGTTTTCCAGCCATAATTTTGGACAACAAAATCATAAAGTTCTCCTCCTGGATATGGTCTATAGACATCTGGCCCAGAAATTCTGACTTTATCCCTCCATTCATACACCTTCCCATTTTCTTTTACGACATTGACTCCTTGATTCATATTGCACATCTGTTTGATGATATTTATGCTCTCCATAATGTCTGCCCTAGTTTCAGTAGGAAAACCAGTCATAAATGCAAAAGTACCGCCTATTCCCGCACCTTTTAACAGTTTAACACACTGCAATATATCCTCTTTCTTAATATCTTTTTTAATAAAATCTAGCATTTTTTGAGAGCCAAATTCCGCTCCTAAATTTAAATTGTAGAATCCTACTTCTTTCATTTTTTTAAGAATATTCTCATCTATCAGCCCATTCCTAAAATAATCGATCCTTGTAGAAGTGGTAAACTTTAATTTTCTTTTTTTCTTTAATAATTCATCTAATATCTTATTTGCCCTTTCTTTGCTTACAAAGAAACAATCATCTCTGAAATTTATAATCTTAGTATTCGGATATTTCTTTAAAACGTATTCAATTTCTTTTATAACATTTTCTGCAGTGAGGGCCCTCCATTTCCTATTCTTGGTTACAACATTTATACAAAAAGTACATCTATGCGGACATCCCCTGCTTGTGTAAATAGAGCCCTCTCCGCCATCAAAAACTTTCTGATTTAACAGATCATAATTCATAATCCCTAATTCATTAAGATCAATTAACTCTTCTGGGGGATTTCGCATTATCTTATCTTTAATTTTATAAAAAATTCCCTTAACTTTTGCAGGGGATTTGTTTTTTGCCAAACAATTTGCTAGGTTTAGCATAGGTTTTTCCCCCTCTTCATATGCAATAAAATCAATTAGGGGGTATTTTATTGTTTGTTCTGGATAAAGTCGGCAATGGACCCCTCCCCAAATAATTTTTATGGAAGAATCAAATTTCTTTACCATCCGGGTAATTTCTAATGCATTTGGGATGCATGAACTCATCACAGATAACCCCACTAACAACACATCTTCACCCTCTAACTCTTTTTTAATTAACTCAAGATATTTTTCCTCAACAATACAATCTATTAATCGAACATTAAATTTGCTGTTCTTTGTAATCCAAGTTCCTATCGCTAAAAGTCCAGGAGAAACATTTGTTTTTTGAGTTTTTCCCTCTAATGGGGCAGGAATTGTGTTAATTAGGACTATCTTATTCTTCATTATTTTTCATTAAATTTAATGTTTAAAAAGATTTATTCACTTCAATAATTCTAAGAAATAGTTCAATGTCGGTTCTTTTAATTTTTCTTCAGAAGAATCATTTACTATGAACTTTCTTCCTTCTTTGCCCAACCCCATTCTTTCTTTTTCTGACAAGGAGAATAGGCTATCTATCTCCTTTTGGATCTCATCTACGCTAAATGAAACCTTTGTAACCGCCTGCGTCTTTAGCTGTCCGAAGGTTTCTAAATTAAAGACTATTACTGGGATGCCGCAAGCTAGTGATTCACGCGGGGGATAAGGGTAACTATTTCTCTTGCTTAGGAATAAGGTTAAATCTGCTGCATTATAATAATCTGGGAGATTACTCTTTTTTACATAGGGGATATGGGTTAAATTTTTAAAATTTTTATCTTTAAAGTTTTCGTCCCTCATCTGACCTATTAAAAGGAATCTCTTATCTGGGTTTTTTTCTATCAACTTTAGTATGTAATCCGAACCTTGTTCTGGTTCAATTCTTCCAACATAAATTAAAATCTTTTCTTTTTGCCCAAATTTTAATTTTTTTCTTAATGTTTCCCTATTTTTTATATTGAATAAATTTACATCTATTGGGAATGGGAGATAAAATATCTGATCTTTTTTAAAAAATAAGATTTTCTTAAGCTTGTCTGAAACTTCTTTACAGCAAGCCCATACCCCAGAAGTGAAGAATTGATAAAAAAGGAAGAAACTATTTTTTAGATTAATCCCTGGATTTCCAAGAAAATAAAAAACATTTTTAGTTTTATTAAAAATAGTAGATATAAATAATGTAATCGCAACTTCTGCTTGTCCAGTTAGATTAATAACAAGATCTATATCATTCTCTTTTAGAAACTTTCTTAATTTAAATGGGACAATCTGCTTTTTATCCAGAAATTCAATTACTTTTGTTCTAGTCAGATGGTATTTTTCTTTATCAAATTGGCTGGCGCAAGCAATGAATAATTCTACCTCTTTTGGAAATACCTTTTCATAATATTCCATAATCACCTGTCTTGCAGGATCATAATGCCCTAAGAAAAAACATATTCTTTTAGTTTTACCCATAAACAACGAGGAAAAAAAGAGTTTAAATATTTTTATTTAGTTTACTTCTTTTGCTCTTTTCATCAGCTCTAACCCAGATAACGTATCCAAAAAGATATCCCCTAATAATTGTCTAGCTTTGGTTATATCTAGGGAGGTATCTTTTGGTCTTTCAGCAGCCTCATTTAAGTCTCCGATTTTTATCGGATTTAATAAGGTTGAATCTAAATTAAATATCTTAGAAACATTTTTTGCAAAGTCATATCTGCTTAATCTTTCAGAACCAGCTAGATTGATAATCCCGGTAAATTTACTTTCTAATAGTTTTATTAAGGCTTCGGCATAATTTTGTGTAAATATTGGGGAGAAAAATTGATCTGTAAAAAGATTCATCTTCCTATGATTAGCTAACTCTTGGATTATTTTAGTAGTAAAAGAAGGATTTTTTTCAGTTCCTAAACCAAAAGGGCATATTCTTGTTACAATTGAGTTGGGATATTTCAAAACTTCTTTCTCTCCCTCCACTTTTGTTATTGAGTAAAAATTAATTGGGTTGGGAATATCCTCTTCTGTATACATTCCCTTTTTCCCATCAAAGATATAGTTTGTTGAAGCATAGACTAATTTAGCCCCTATTCTTTCAGCAGCTAGAACCATATTTCTTGTTCCTTCTACATTAATCTTTCGTGCAAGTTCTTTTTTTTCTTCACATAAATTAACGTCAGTTAAAGCAGCTAAATGGATTATAAAATCCGGGTTTATTTCAGAAATTGTTTCAATTGTTTTTTCTTTTTCAGTTATGTCTAGATAGATTATTCCGCAGCCTTCCATTTTAGCCTCTCTTTCTATTGTGCCGATTATAATTTCGTATCTATCTTTCAAAAAATTAGAAACATCTCGGCCAACCATCCCAGTTCCACCAGTAATAAAAATCTTTTTCATTATAATTGATTGTTTTCTATACTTCTAAAAAACTCTTCAAAAATACTTAACATAAAATTAATCATTTCCTGATTTATTCCAGGATAACATCCGACATAAAAAGAATTGTTATGGCAGTAATCTGTATTATCTAATTTTAATGATCTAAACTCAGTATCTCGGTATGCCGGTTGTTTTGCTAGATTTCCCCCAAGCAATGGCCGAGTTTCAATGTTATTCTTTTCAAGATAATTAACTAACGCTTCTCTCTTAAAACTGCAATTTGGTTTTAATGTTAATGGTACTGAAAACCACGAGGCTCTACCTTCTTTTAGAGTCTTTGGTAAAATTAAGTATCTCTCAAATTTTTTTAACCCTTTAATTAACAAATCAAAGTTCTCTTGTCTTTTTTCCACAAAAAAACTTATCTTTTTCAATTGCTCAATTCCAAAAGCACACTGTAAATCTAGAATCTTAAACTTATATCCTATATACGGATATAATGTTCTTTTGTCAAAGTTTTCAAAGTTTTCAATGTTTGAACTAAACCTTTGTGGACATTGGAAATTTGGATCTATAGAGACTTTGCAAAAGGCACAGGTGCAAGCTCTTCCACATGTTTTTAATGATCTTAATATCGGAGCGAATTTTGAATCATTTACTACGATGGCTCCCCCCTCTCCCATAGTCATAGCATGGGCGCCATAAAAAGAAAATGCAGACATTACTCCAAAGCTTCCAACTTTTTTATCCCCGAACATTGCTCCGTGTGCATCACAGCAGTCTTCAATGACATAAAGATTATATTTTTTAGAAATCTCCATTATTTTATCCATATTACACGGATTTCCCAAGTGATGTGTTACCAAAATTGCTTTTGTTTTTTCTGAAATAGCTTTCTCTATTTGTTCTGGGTCCATGTTATATGTTTCAAGTTCTACATCAACAAAAACAGGTTTTAATCTATTCAAGATTATAGAATTTAATGTAGTCGGGAACGTTAATGCCCCAGTGATTACCTCATCCCCTTCTTTAAGAGGGTTGGTTATATCTTTTACCATAAGGCTCGCAAAGATTAATAATAATGCAGATGAACCAGAATTAACAACAATCGCTTCTTTGCTGCCAATAAACTCTGAGAAAAGTTTTTCAAATTCTAATGTTGATTTTCCTTCAGCTAGCCAATTGCCAGCAGTTAAACTAGCTATTGCAGCATTAACCTCTCTTTCATCAAATAGCGGACTAGAATAATGAACTTTGCTTTTTCTAGCAATAAAAGAATCTGATTTTTTTCTTTGATCATAAATCTCTTTTATTAAAAGTTTGATTTTCTTTAAATTTTCACCGTATAAATCTTCTTCCATTTCTTAAAAAGACGCAGATTCTAGTATAAAAGGTTAACTAACCAAAAAACTATATTTTTGATACATAAATCTATTTAAATGCAGTCCCTTATAAAAAATTAAATGGAAGAAATTCTTCAAAAGTCATCAAAACAGGTGTTTAAAGGAAAGACCATTCTTGTTACTGGAGGAACAGGTTCCTTTGGAAAAGCGTTTATTAAATATATAGTAAATAATGACTGCCCCAAAAAAATAATTGTTTTTAGTCGGGATGAAATGAAGCAGTATTTTATGAGGGAAGAATACAAAAATAATAATGTATTAGAATTTGTTATCGGAGATATCCGAGATCAGAATAAACTGAACACTGTTTGCAAAGGGGTTGATTATGTAGTCCATACTGCCGCAATAAAAATTGTTCCAACTGCAGAAGAAAATCCCACTGAAGCAATCAAAACCAATATATTTGGAGCAATGAACTTAATTGATGCGGCTGTGAACAATCAAGTCAAAAAAGTTATTGCATTCAGTACTGATAAGGCTTGTAATCCTGTTAATTTATATGGTGCAACTAAGCTTTGCTCTGACAAGTTATTTATTGCTGCAAATTCTTATTCTCTTTCAAAGGGAACTGCTTTCTCAGTAGTAAGATACGGCAATGTAATCGGGAGCAGAGGAAGCATAATTCCAATCTTCTTAGAGAAAAAGAAAGAAGGAGTAATTCCGGTTACTGACGAAAGAATGACTAGGTTTTGGATTTCTTTAGAGCATGGTGTAAAATTTGTTACAAATTGTTTGGAATGTATGAGCGGAGGAGAAATTTTTATTCCTAAAATTCCAAGTATGAAAATAGTTGATTTAGTGCACGCTATTGCTCCTGAGTGCAGGATAGATTATATTGGAATTAAACCTGGAGAAAAACTACATGAAACAATGATCTCTCCAGATGATTCAAGAAATGCTATTGAACTCGATGGAGGGTATATTATCCAACCGCAGTTTGATTGGTGGGATCCTAAGAATTATCCTAATGGAAAGCGTCTGCCAGATGGATTTGCTTATTCTAGCAATACCAATCCTAATTTTCTTAGCATAGATCAGATGAGGGAATTAATTAGCCAATTTAAATAGAATTCAAATATGAAAACCATAATCATCGGAGCAGGTTTAAGTGGATTAAGCTTAGCATATCATCTTGAAAAACAAAATAGTCAGGATTATCTTTTGCTTGAAGGTTCAGGAGAAATTGGTGGATTATGCAAGAGTATAAGGAAAGAAGGATTCACTTTTGACTTTGGACCACATATGCTGCACTTTGTAGACCTCGAGACAAATCAATTAGTTCAAGAATTATTAAAAGATGAATTAACTTCTAAAATTAGGAAGGCAGGGATATTCTTTAATGGAAAAATCGTTCCTTATCCATTCCAACATAATCTTTTTCATTTGGATGAAAAAACTAAAGAAGAATGTTTAAACGAAGCTATTAAAGCAGCTAATAATTTTGATAAAAACAAAATTCTTCATAATTTTGATGATTGGATAAAAGGAACATTGGGGGAAGGAATTGCAAATCATTTTATGCGGCCTTATAACAAAAAATGTTATTGCGTTGATACTAAAGAATTAAGTATAGATATTCTAGGGAGGCATATCCCTTCACCGAGCATAGAAGAAATAAAAAAAGGAGCGGCTTCTGATATGACTAACACCACTGCTGGTTATTATTATAATTTTTATTATCCCGCCAAAGGGGGAATAGACCTTCTTCCTAAGGCAATTGCCCAAAAGATTAGTAATCTCCATTTAAACGAAAGAGTTCTTGAAATTGACTTGGAGAAAAAAGTGGTTTTGACAAATAAAGCTAGCTATTCTTTTACTAACCTTGTTTCTACAATTCCCATTAAAAAGTTAACCCCCCTCATTAAAAAAACTCCAGATTATGTGCAAAAAGCAGGAGAGAATTTACGATTTAATATTGTTAATGCAATTCTTCTGGGGATTAATCGTCCTAAAATTTTTGATTATCACTTCTTATATTTTCCAGATAAGGAAATGACTCATTATCGAATAAGTTTCCCTATGAACTGTTCAGAAAAAATGACCCCTCCTGGAAAAAGTTCAATTTGTGCGGAATATTCTTATATTGGAGAACTTAAAATGACTAAACCAGAGATAATTGAAAAAGTTATTCAAGACCTAATCCAAGCAGGAATAATCCGGAATAAAGAAGAAGTTATTTTCAAAGATCTCGCAGAATTAAATCCTGCATATGCTATTTTTGATTTGAAAAGAAAAGGTAATCTAGAAATAATAACTAACTTTTTGGGTAAAAAGGGAGTTTACATTCTTGGGCCATTTGCAAAATGCGAGCACTCTTCGATGGAAGATTCAATTATTGGTGGAAGAGAATTAGCTAAGAAGTTGCAATAATAAATTTTGGAGATTATTTTTTCCAGTCTTGGTGCAAAGAAATAATTCTTTGATAAAGCTCTTTATTCTTATCTGATCCGTCATTATATCTTCCGTGGGCTATAAATAAACGATGAAATAACAACTTATCATCTCCTGGAGCAATCCCCTCAAAAGTTTTTCTGAATGGTTTTAATTTTTCATCTTCTTTCTCTTTTAAATCTGAAACTAGTTCTGTTCCAGTTTTAACTCCCTCAACATCTATACAAAACTTTGGCCCATAGATAAATTCTGCTATCTTTCCTACTCTGTACGCATGATAATCTGCCGTAATTTCCTTAATATTTTTCCATTCTCTTGGGAGTCCAAAAAACCATTTGCAAAAACAAGTTTGTCCAACTGTGTCTAAAGAATCTTCTTCTTTTAATAAAGAATCTGAAGGAACCCCTTTCTTAATTGCATATCTTTTCATTGCTTCTGCTTGACTAAACGGAACGCAGGTGTCATCATATTTTCCTGTAGAATCAAGAAAATGTGAACCGCTCATTAATAATATTGGACTTTCATTTTCTAAGAAACATTCAATTCCACGAGCAGTTCTAAGTCTGCAGTCTTCTCCAAGTTCTCCATTTTTTTGCATGTAGTTTGACATTACTGCAATTGCATCATATTCCCTTGCCATCTTCTTTGTTTCTATCAATCATTTATAAGTTTTATTGATGATTCCTACAGCTAACTTTATATATTTCAAAGATGCACAAAAACTATGATATACCTCACAGGAGATGTCCATGCAAGGAGCCTGAATAATTGGGAGCAGAAAACCTGGGGTCCAGAAACCAATGCTGCCAAAAAATATTTAGAGATATTAAAAAAATATAATGTCTCTTCAACTCTTTTTATTAACGGGGAATGTTTAAATCTTGAACCTGGAATTGTAAAAGAATTATTAAATTTTAATGTTGAATTGGGCGGACATACTTATAATAATTTTGGGAAGCTTGGAATAATAAAAAGTTTTTTGTTTAGAAAATTATTTGGGTGCATTTATGGACCAGTTTCTTTTCAAAGGAGAGATATTCTAAAAACAAAAAAGGCATTTGAAAAATTGGGTGTAAAAATGAATTCTTGGCGAACTCACGCTTTTGGCTCAAATGAAAATACATTTAAGATTCTTAATAAAGAGGGAATAAAATATGTCTCTGATCTTACAGGAGATATTAAACCATTTAGCAATGGAATTATTCATCTCCCCATAAATATTCCAGTCGATCAAAATACAATCTCTTACGGCAGATTAAAGCCAGAGAATAGAGAGCCATTTGCCAGCTGTGTGAAGGGAAGAATCAAAGCAGAAGAATGGTTTGATCTATTGAAAAAAAGAATTCAGCATAACGAAAAAAATAAGATAGACAGCATTATTTTAATTCATCCTTCCACTATGGCTGCTCTGGATAATTTTAAGTTATTTGAAGAAATTGCAAAATTCTTATCAAAATATAAATCTGCAAAGATGTCTGATTTTAAGGTTTGTTAGATTACAACCTTTTTTTTAAAAGATTCTCTCTAATCATCAAATAATTTTTTCTAAGGAAATCAAATTGTCTGTAATACTTAATTGTTAATGTGTATAAACGACTTGCAAAAAAGAAACGCATTCTGCATTTTTTACAAGCAACTTGATGGGAATAAAGAAATGGTTTTGTTACTAAACAATTTTTGTATTCAATGACTTCTTTACAAAATGGGCATCTCACAGTAAAATCTCTTGTATCTTTCCCTGTTTTTTTGGCTTTAAGCGGACGTACATAGCCTGAATATTTAATAGAATTTCTCCAAACTGCGTCAATAAGCTCATTAAATTCTTCGTCAGTCATTTTATTGGTCATATTCATAATATTTGTGTGGTGTATCTTGTACTTGATATAATCTAATTTGTCTTTGATGATTCCTTTGTCTACACAATGTTTGAAAATTGCACTTCCTGGATATGGGTGGATAAAGAATAATTTAACCTGCCCTTTGCAATTTTTCTTCCAATAATCCATTGTTTCTTTCGCAGTTTCTCTAGTCTCTGCAATATCCCCAAAAATAAAATTCCCATTGTTTACAATTTGGTACTTCATGCTTAATCTTACTGCTTCTGCTATCTGCTCTGGAGTGATAGGTTTTCTCATGCTTTTTAGTATAGTTGGACTATAGCTTTCTAATCCCCATCCAATCATATCACATCCAGATTCTTTCATCAATTTCATCATCTCTTCATCTGCTTTGTTTACAGATAATGAACAATCCCACTTAAATTCCCAGGGGGTTTCTTTGATTACTTTTTGAATCTCTTTGCAGAACTCTTTTACTCTTTTAGGGTCATAAGAAAACATATCATCATTTAGATGCACCCCATTTATTTTAAAACGCTTTATCGCATAACGAATTTCTGCAATTATGTTCTTAACTGACCTAACCCTGTAAGTGTAATCTCCTAAACTATGATAACAAAAAGTACACTGGAAAGGACAGCCCCTGCTTCCAAGAATATGATAAACTCTCGGATGATCAAAATAATTGAAAAATGCTTCCCCTGAAGTTAAATGTTTGAGCTGTTCTTCTAGCCCCAATGCCTCAAAATCCGGAAACGGAAGAGAATCTAAATTCTTTATTACTTCTCTCTTTTTTGTGATTACAATTTTTCCGTCTTTATCTCTGTACACTAATCCATCAACTTTGCTTACATCTTTTCCTTTCTCCAAGCAAGTTAATAATTCAATTATTGTTCTTTCTCCTTCTCCAACAACTCCAAAACTAAATCTTAGATTTTCTGCCATCAGTGCAGGTTCACTTGTTATTAATGGCCCCCCAATAACGATTTTCGGTTTTGATGGATGGCTGTTTACACTATTGATTATTTTTTCTATCATTAAGTATCCAATTCCCATATGGCCAGAAAGAACAAAGTCATATTTCGCCCGGTCTAATTTATTTTTAATCAATTCTTCAACAGTCCCGTAGTGGTGATTTAAGTTTAGATAATCTAAATCATAACCTTCTTTCTTTAGCACTGCAGCAATATAACCGAGTCCAATAGGGAAGTAATAGCTATAACTGGGGTTTTTAGTAAGATGAGAGTAGGTATATTTTGGCACTATTAGCAAGATTTTCATATTGAAAGGGGTATAAAAGAGATATATAAATTTTTATATATTTTTCAGTTTTTAGAAAAAAATCCTTTCCAGAATCCAAATACATTAACTGCATGATTTGCTAATGCTGCAGTTGCCATATATGCTGGAAATAGGTGAGCATATTTTCTAAAAGGAAATCCATAAACAATTAGGACTAATCCAAACAGGGGCAGAGCACGAAGAATTCTGACTCCAAAGCTGTAAATTCTGGTTTTATACTTCTTTACCATTTTCCCATTCCATTCAGAATAAAGGTATAATCTTTCCAAAGTTGCTCTAAAGCTTTTTTGATTATGTAAATGAAATACTCCCACTTCAGCATTGATAATCTTTCCCTTTTTCTTAAGTTTAATATACAAATCCGTATCTGCTCCGGATTCTACATCTTCATTTATCATCCCCACATCAATTAAATCTTTTTTTCTATATGCACATGCCCTGATATCCATTTCGGGATATTCTTTTTTTAGGTCTTTTATTACTAATAATTTTAATAAAAAAGGATATTTTTTCCATCGTTCTTCTGAAGAAAGAAGATAAGAGCCAGTAGCGACAATTTCTTTATTTTCTAGTGGGGCAATTAATTTTTCAAGCCAGTCATTTTTTTCCGGGACGCAATCTTGCTCTAAGACCACAACTATCTCTCCCTTTGCTTTTCTTATGCCTGTGTTAATAGATTTAACTTCCGGCATATTCCAGTTTTCAATAATTTCTGCCGATACTGTCTGTTTTTTCAACATTTCTTTTAATTCTTCAAAGACTTCTTTTTCTGGTTGATAAACAGGAATAATAATACTAACTTTTGGATTTTTCATATTAATTATTCTTGACACTCCATAAGTCCCCAAATTCAAAAGGATCTTTCCTTTGGGTATCGTCATCTTTTGGGTTATATGCTTCATCTTCCAAATGGAGTATCACTGCTTCTTCATTAGACAATGGAGTATAACCATGCCAGATTCCCGGCGGAGTTTTAACAAGAATTGGATTTCTTTCCCCGATTATAAAAGTTTTAATCTCTTTTGTTCCATCGCTTTTTTCTTTTACTGTTACATATTTGATATTTCCCTTTATGCAAGTAGTATAATCTGTTTGTTTTTCATGTTTATGCAGTCCTTTGATAACTCCTGGGTAAATAACAGAAACTAAGGCCTGCCCGAATTTTCCACCAAATATTTCTTCATCATTTCTCAATGTTTCAAATAGGTATCCTTGATCATTTGCAAAAATTTTAAGGTTTTTTACTTGCACCTCTTTATTATCTTCTTCTAGAATTCTTGCATTCGGATAATGAACAATAAATTTCCCCCCTCTTGACAAAAATTCTTTTTCTTTTCCCATTATTTCTTTTGCATGATTCCAAGCTCCCAATAAAACATAATCTACCATTTTATCCTGATGGAAATACTCTGGGGAAACAACTGGAATGTGTTTTCCTGGACTGTAAAGTCCTTGTTTATATGGGGTAGAATCTGAAATATAATCTAAAACTTCTTTTCCAATATCGCAGTAGTTTAAGACTATTGTCCCCTTGGATGCAGCAGCATATCCTGCAATCTTTTTTCCTTGGGATTTCAGGGTTAACAGAAGATTTCTTAATTCTTTTCTAGATTCTTCAACTCTCTTTGCAAAATCTAAATAAGGGACAATTGTATCAATTCCTTTTTTCTTTTCTTCTTCTAAATATTGCAAGAGTCTATTTGTTTTTTCTCTTTCCCCTCTTTTGCAAACATAAACTCTCATTGAGCCTCCGTGAACTTCTTGTCTTTTTGCATCAAAAATTTCTAAGTTATGAAGTCTAAGAAGATTGCTTAAAGAAGTTAATGAAAAATACCAGATATGTTCATCATATATTTGATCATAAGAAGTTTTCTCAAGGATATCTACGATATATGGGTCTTCAAACATCAAAACCCCTTTGTCGTCTAATAAAACATTAACCCCCCGCAATAAATCATGCAGGTTAATTATATTCAAAATAACATTTGCTGAAAAGATTGCCTTAAACTTCCCTCTTTCCTCAACTATCTTTCTAGCTAACCCCTCAGAAAAAAATTCTGTAATTGTTTCTATCCCCTGCCTTTTTGCAATCTCTGCAACATTGTCTGATGGTTCAATTCCCAAAACTTTATTTTTTTTGAATGCCTTTAGAAAAATTCCATCATTACTTCCTATCTCCAAAACCTTTGAGTTTTCCTGCAGAAAGTTCTCTTCTATTTCTTTGGCTACTTCTGCAAAGTGCTGCTCCATAACTTTTGATGTTGAAGAAAAGAAAGCATAATTTGTTTTTCCTGTTTCATCGGGAACAATATATTTATCATATGGAACAATATTTGTTAATTGTACCATCTTGCAATTTTCACAGAATCCTACTTTCATTTCGTATGTAAATTCCTGTTTTTCTAACTCTTCTTTCTTAAGAAATGCATTTGCAACAGGCATCTGTCCAAAAGAGATGAATTCTCTAAGATTTTTCATTAAACAAATAGGACAAATCTTTTTTTCATCTTCCATAAAAACTTGTTAATCTGGGCATTTAAATAAATTATTGTAAAAATAGACATGGATTAAACCTAGTGAAAATTTAAAAACAGAATCCCTGAATTATATTCATGATTAATCTGGAAATCCCCCCGAAAATAATTTTATGGGGTGGAACTGGGCAGGCAAAGGTAATCCGTCCAATTGTAGAATATTATGGCTCTAAAGTTGATGCAGTTATTGATGACACGCCGGATTTAACCTCTCCATTTTCAGATGTTCCATTATACAAGGGATATGAAGGGTTTCTAGAATATATTGCAGACAAGAATATCGATGAAGTTGGATTTGTAGTAACAATTGGGAATAATAAAACTTGCAAAAATGCAGAAGCAAGAATAAAAATAAGTAAACTGTTAGAAGAAGAAGGATTAACTCCTGTAACATTAATTCATCCAACTGCTTATGTAGAACAAGATGTTGAAATAGGGAAGGGAGTTCAAATATGTGCAGGAGCAATAATCATAACTGGCTCTAAAATCGGGGATTATTGTATAATCAATACCGGTGCAAATATTGATCATGAGTGTATTCTAGATGAAGGTTCAGAAATTGCACCAAATGCTACCTTATGTGGCTGTATCCATGTTGGAAAATATAGCTGGGTTGGAGCAAATGCAACTATCCTGCCAAGAATAAACATCGGCGCTAATTCTGTTGTAGGTGCAGGAAGTGTTGTAACTAAAGATGTTCCAGAGAATGTAGTTGTCGTTGGAAATCCCGCAAAAGAATTGCGCAAGATAGAATAGATGTATATATTATAGTTTCAGAATGTTTAAATATAAGATTTAGAATTTAAGATTATGAATTCAAGGTTAATGGCTGGACCAATTTCTTTTAATGAAGAGGATAAAAAAATAATTCTTGACGCAATAAGCGATAATGGTTGGTATGGCGAGAGATACAAATATGTTGAAAAATTTGAAAAAGAATTTGCAGAATATCACGGAAGAAGATATGGTTTAATGACTCCGAATTGCACACAAGCACTTAATCTTCTTATTTATGCTCTTGGGATTAAACCGGGTGATGAGGTAATTGTTCCAGAATGTACTTGGACAGGAAGCGTAGCTGCTGCTGCTTGTGCAGGAGCTATTCCAGTCTTGTGTGACATTGAAGAAAAAACTTGGTGCTTAAATCCAGATGAAGTTGAAAAAAGAATAACTGAAAAAACTAAGGCAATTATCGCAGTTGATGTATATGGGAATATGCCGAATATGGATAAATTAAAAGAAATTTCTTCAACATATAATATCCCTTTAATAGAAGATGCTGCAGAAGCATTGGGTTCAGAGTATAAAGGAGTAAAAGCTGGGAAATTTGGAGTTGGCTCTGTTTTTAGTTTTCATTGTACCAAAACAATAACCTGCGGGGAAGGTGGGATATTATTGTTAGACAATGAAGCGTTATACAAAAAGGCAAAATTTTATCGGGATTGTGGAAGAAGTGAAACAGAGCCGTATAAAGTTTTAGAACCTTCTTTGAAACATATGCCCTCGAATCTTCAAGCTGCTACAGTTTATTCTCAGTTTAAAAGAATTAAAGAGATAATCGAAAAAAAAAGATGGATATTTAGAAAGTATAAAGAGAAATTGGCAGATATTTCTTATTTACAATTTAATGAAGAATCTGAATCAGTTTACAATGGAGTTTGGGCAGTTTCAATGATTTTTGGAAAATCTCATAACATGACTGCAGAGAAAGCAATGAAAGAACTTGCAAAACTTAATCTTCCAGTCAGGCCATTCTTTTATCCATTGTCTTCATTACCTGCTTATGCTAAATACAATACTGGTTCAAAAGAAAAAAATCCAGTCGCTTATGATATTTCTTCAAGAGGGATTACTCTTCCAGGCGCTTTAATTATGAAAGAAGAAGACATAGATGAATATTGTGATGGGATTAAAAAAATCTTAAATATATAATCCTCCTTCATAAACTTTAAAAGTAATTTTCTTTTGACTTCTGAATGGCTCTTAACATTTTAATTACTGGTGCTTTAGGGCATGTTGGTTCTGCATTAATTAGAGCATACGCAAAAAGAGAAGATGTCTCTTTAATCCGAATGCTAGACAATCTTTCAACACAGAGATATTGTTCTTTGTTTAATCTTCCTGAAGGAAAAAAATATCAGTTTATTGAAGGGGATATTAACAATCTGGAGATTTTAAAAAAAGCAATGAAAGATATTGATGTAGTAATCCATCTTGCAGCAATTGCAGATGCTACTTATGCTATGGCTCACCCAGAAGAAACAGAAAAAATTAATCTTCTTGGAACGCAAAATGTTTTGAATATGGCAATTGAAGCAGGAGTAAAAAAGTTCATTTTCCCTTCTACTACCAGTGTTTATGGAGAAGCAGAGGGAACCTTCGATGAAAATTCTCTAAATGAAGTTTACAAACCTGTCGGGCCTTATGCAGAGTGCAAAAGAAAAGCGGAAAAAATAGTTCAAGAATCAAATGGCAAAAATGGAATTCAGACTTTTGTTATAAGAAAAGGGACTATTTTTGGAAAAAGTATTGGGATGAGGTTTCATACCGCAATAAATAAATTTTCTTATTTGACTGCCATAAACAAACCTCTGACTGTCTGGGATAGTGCTCTTGACAGTATAAGGCCCTATTTAGGAATAAATGATGCGACTAATGCATACGAATTTATAGAAAAGTATGGAAAGCCAGGAGAAATTTATAATGTTTTAACAAAAAATTATCTCATGAGGGAAATTATCGATTGTGTCAAAAAAAGCAGTCCAGAAGTAAAAATAGAGATAGTTCCATCTCCATTGGCAAATCAGAAACCATTCCAAATTTCAAATGAAAAAATAAAAAAATTGGGGTTTGAATTTAAAGACGATCTTGCTCAATCCATAAAAGACACTGTTGAGTTATTTAGGAAGGTTCATTATTCTGGGATTGATAATCAAAACTTGTAAAAAATGGAAAAAGAGATTATAGATTCTATAAAAAATGAAAAATTAGAAAATTTAGAAGAGCTATTTAAAATTCTTTCAGAAAAAGCATACACTTACAGAAAAGAGCATAACTCCTTAGTTCCATTTAACATTTTTCCTTATTGTCTTGCTATTGGGGGAATTTCTTCAGTAGTTGAGGTTCTTATAGAATGTTATGACTCAGAAAAATTTCTTGGTTATCTTTTAAAAAAAAGAGAACAGTCTGAGAGTGAATGGCAGGGATTGTATCAAATACCGGGTACAATAATCCGGCTTGACGATTCCCCTAAAAAAATATTTGAAAGATTAAACAAAGAAATCTGGAAAGGGGATTTTTCTACACCTACACCGGTTTATTTTGGAGCAGAAATTCATAACGAATTAATTAGAAAAGTAATTCGGACAAATATGTTGTACTTATTAAAAATTCAATTAGACAACATCAGCAAACTATCGGGAGAATGGAAGCTCTTTAAAGGAGATGAATCTGAAATTGTTTCTCATCATAGAGACCTCATTAACTGGAAAGAAAAAAAAGCAGAATTATTTACCAGCCTTCCAGAAAGTGATGCAGAATTTGTAGCTTTTAAAGATAAAACGATTCTAATAACAGGAGGATTAGGTTTTATAGGGAGTAATTTAGCAGCTCGCTTAATCAGCCTAAATCCAAAAAAGATTATTATTATTGATTGCCTAAAAAATCAACTAGGGGGGGATTTGAAGAACATCAGCGAACTAAAGACCAAAGGGAGTATAGAATTTTATGAAGAGGATATCAGCAACATTGAAAGAATTAAACCTTTAGTAAAAGAATCGGACATCATATTTGATCTTGCCGGCTCTGTAAAACATACTGGATTTGGGGAAGAAGAATTAAAATTTGATTTGGGTGCAAATTTCAATTCCCACATTTTCTTTTTGGAGGCTTGCAGACAAATTATGGTTGAAAATCCAGCCAAAAAGTTAACTATTGTTTTTGCAGGAACAAGAGATCAATATGGGAAGGTTCTGAAAGAAGATTTGCCCATTAAAGAAAATTATTTTGTTAAGGCTTTGACTGATTACCAGTCTCTTGATAAAAATGCTACTGAAAATTATTACATGACTTTAAACAATGTTCTAAAAGAGCAAGGATTTAATATAAAAATAACAAGCGTGCGGATAACAAATACATATGGACCGCGTCAGTCAACAAAAGGAGGGTCTGCAATTCCAGTTTTTATTGAAAAAGCTATGAAAGGAGAAACCATTGAACTTTGGGGAGGCGGAGAAGTGCTTAGAGACTTGAATTTTATCGACGATGTTATTGATGCATTTTTATTGCTGGCTTCTTCTGAAAAAACAGGGGGGGAATTTTATAATTTGGGCTGTTGTGTTGGAAAAACTAATTTTGAAAAGGGGGGAATTGGTGGAAATTTACTTACAATAAAACAATTAGCAGAAGCTATTGTTAAAGTTGTTGGAAAGGGGGAAATAAAAACAATCCCTTATCCTCCAGAAAGAAAAGTTGTTGAACCAGGACATTTCGCAGCAGATATCTCAAAGATTGCAGAACTTGGGTGGAAGCCAAAGATAAGCTTGGAAGATGGTTTGAGAAGAACTATTGAATGGTATAAACAGAGTATAACTACTTAAGATTTAAAAGGAAACTTTTTATCCTCCAAATATGAAGAAAGATTTAGAATCTCAATTAAACAGCCCTGAAAAACCATCTAAAAAATTTGTTTTTAAAAAATATCTTGCAGATACTCTTGCAATGGTAAGCTGGTCTTTTGTTGTTGAAGGTTCAAGAGAACTATTAATCGGAATGACCCCCGAACAAACTTTATACAGTAGGCTTTCTGGAATTCCTATTGACATATTCCTTGGGGGGCCTTATGGAAAATTTTTAGATTTTGTACGCTCAAAATTTAAGGTGAATGAAAAGAGTTCTTTTATTAAAAAAGCTGCAGTAGATATAGGGGCATTAGTAACTACAATGACCCCAATCTATGCAGGGATACTTTATGTAATTGGAGTTGATCCAAAAACTATTGCTGTCTCATGTGCTTCTGGATTAGTTTTGCAGACATTATATGGAAGACCTTATGGGATGTATGTTGATTTTTTAAGAAATCGTTTTGGGGTGAAGGAACAAATAAAACCAGCGGATAAAAAATAATATCTTAGCTACATAAACTTTAAAAGGGAAGTTCTCACAAAAATAATATCATGAAAATCTATGATAACTTCAAAGAATATAACACATTAAAAGATTTTGTTAAAAGTCATAAATCTCCAGAAATAATTATCCTGCCTTATACTATCTCCGAAGCATATATTGAAAAAAATGACTCTGGCCAGGATAGATTAACCTTGGGATGTAAGAACAGAAGAGCACGGTTTGATCATTGCCTATTTGGAAAAAAATTATCTGACTCTTTCATTCAAGAGATTGGTGCCTCGAAAATAGAAGACCTTGTAGGAAAACAAATCCTGGCATTTGAATCGTTCGTCTCCATACCCAAGAGGGTCAATGCTGAACCAGTCTATTCCATTTCGGGCATAACCCCCCTTCATCAAAAATTTTATTAATCGCAAATAAAATAATTTCTAAAATGACCCCTCACACAAAACCTTGGATTGAAGTTTATCCTTTTAACGGAAGAAATTTAGAAATTACTAACACCGAATCAAGAATTGAATTAAACAAGGATATTTCTGATTATTGTGACAATTTATGGAAACCAAAAGCAGACAAGGGATGGAAGAGCTCTTGGGTAGCATTTGCTGAAGATATCGATTTTAATAACGACAAAATTAATGTTTATGCTGGAGCAATGCCATTTAGTGTTGTAAATGGATTAGACAATGCCTTAACTGTGAAAAAATCTTTTGCACCGAAACAGGGTTACGTGAATTGTTTATCTGTTGGATTCCCCACTGCAACTAAAGACGGTTATGTTATCTTTCAAAGAAGGCCAGAGAATGTTAATTGCCCAAACATTTTGATTCATGAGCCTTGTGGTTATATGGCTTCTATGTATTTTGCTCCGAGAGCAGAATGTGACTTAGAAAAATATGCAAAGGATCAAAGATTATTCGATATAATTACTCAGCTTGATTTCAGAAAAGAAGAAATTGCCAAAACCTTTGGGGTTGATTCAAAATTAGTTTCATACGAGCCAATACAGGATTTCTTAGCCACAGGTTGGATGGCTATTGAATTATATTTTTCAACAACAGGGAAGATTAATGCTAATAAGAACCAATTAAAAGTCCCAGAAAATCAAGAAGTATTTTTTGTTCCTTTTGAAGATTTAAAACCATTGATTCTCAACCAAGGAAGATTATCCCAAGTAAATCCGGAAGGTTATCGTCCTTCAAACCCCAAAGAGATACCTATGATTGATGAAAGTACAATCGGATTAATTTATGGTTATGAAAAATTAACTGGAGAAAAATTAGATATAGAAGAAACAATTGGCAGATTAAATCAAAGTGGTTTAGAGATAAAAGTTCATGATACTTCTAACGGAAAGAATTACCAATTTCCAAGGGAATTTTAATCTTATCAAACAAGACTATTCAGTTGAATATTCCCTTGAGAAATATCTTTTATTTCATAACCTCTATTTTCCAAAACTTCTAATCCTTGATTATATTCTTTCTCTCCTCTAATATGCTTAGTGTTGCTTAATAATGTCCCCAAACAATCATCAATAATCTTAAATCCATTCTCTGTCGGCTCAGGGGTATTTCCATAAATGTCTTCCTTTAGTCTACTATTCTTGTTTATAGAATCTAAAACTTCAGCTAGATCATAAAAGTGATAAAATAATTTATTTTCATTGCCCTTCCTATTCTTTAATTCATCAGCAGATAGTCTAACTGGGGCATAACCATTAAACTGGCTGTCTAAACTAACTTCAAACCCTCTTGAAAATCCCGTATAAAAAATTTCTCCGATTTCATTTTCATTTAAGCAGGCATTCCTCATCATATTCCATTTTGGGAAGCCAACCATGTCAAAAAGTCCTTCTACTAAATGAGATTGTTCTATTGGTATCTTGTCGAGCCACATTTGTGCATTTTGACCTGCATTTGGAATATCATAAAATCCAATTCCGTGCCGAGTAGTTGATTTCTCTCTTCGACCCAAAAGAAAAATTCCGTCTAATGTTAAGGGCATGATCTCTGTGCTTAATCCGTGAATAGCAGGTGCAGAATCTGTATTTTTAGTTTCAGTTATTAATTTTACCATCCCAAGCAGGTATTTGTATTCTGTTAATCCACAGTGCACCTCCATACTATCTTTGTTTACACTAACCTCAATAGCTGAAGGAATTATTGAACTAGTCCACCCTTTATTTTTAGTTTCCCATTTTCTTTCAGAATATTCTTTAAAGGAGGGAGTTAATTCTATTTTCCGGTCATTTAAAGCGAAAACTTTCCCCTCTCCCAGTGGGGTTTTTGAAGTATAAACATATATTTCGTTTCTTGGAAATTTATTGCTCATATTCCGCTGAGCACAAAATAAGTTTATAAGTTTTTATATTTTTCAATTATTTCCCAGAAAAATTGTTTCCTTTCAACAAATAATCCAAAACTTCAGATTGTTTCTTTGTTATTTGTGAAAGTTTCTCTATAATCGTTGATGGGTCATCTTCTTTTGATGGAAATTTAAATGTTTCAGAAAAATCATTAGTATCACTCCAAAAACTTTCTTCTGTAATTTCTTTTTCTTTTACTAGGTTGCTTGCTCTATTCAATGATTCAAAAGTTCCCGCATCTGACCAAAATCCCTTGAGAATATTATAGTAACATTTTCCGTTTTTAACATAATAGTCTATAGCGTCTGTTATTTCTAACTCTCCTCGTGCAGATCTAGTCAAGGTTCTAATTATATCAAAAACCTTAGAATCAAACATACACAACCCCGCCATTGCTAAATTGCTTTTTGGAGTATCTGGCTTTTCTTCCACTTGAATTACTTTATTTCCTTCAATTACTGCAACCCCGAATCTTTTGGCTGCCTTTAACCCTACTTCCTTCAAAAATATTCTGCATCCTCCAATTTCCTTGGCTTGATTTTCAAATTCTTTTATGTATGGAGAAATATTTTCCTCAAAAATATTATCTCCCAATATTTCTACTATTGGCTCTTTATTTGCAAAGTTTTCTACTAAAGCCAATGCTTCTGCAATTCCTCCAGAACCCTCCTGAACCTTGTAAGTTAAACTAACTCCGAAATCTACTCCGGAGCCCAGCAGATTAGTAAAATCCCCAACATGTTCTCTTCCAGAAATAATCATTATCTCTTTGATTCCTGCATTAATTAAAGTGAATAATGGGTAATAAATCATAGGTTTGTTATAAACTGGAAGAAGGTGTTTATTAGTGACTCTTGTACAAGGAAATAATCTGGAACCAGTTCCTCCAGCTAATATTACTCCTTTCATTTTTTTAATGGCTCCCACCATGTTGGATTAGATTTATACCATTCAACAACTTTTTTTATTTCCTCTTCTAAGTTCAAATAGGAATACTGAAAACCCAATTTTTTTATTTTATGGCCTAGTATAGAATATCTAAAATCATGTGCTTTTCTATGCGGGACTTTTTCAATCATTTCTTCCCCTAGATTAAATCCATTTAAAATAATTTTTGTGATTTCTAGATTGGTCTTTTCATTTTCTCCAGGGATATTATACACATTTCCATTTTCTCCATTTTGGGAAGCAAACCAAATTGCCCTGCAATTATCTTTCACATTCAACCAATCTCGTACATTAAGTCCCTTATTCTCCTCACTCCACATTAACGGGACTTTTTTTCCTTCAATAAGGTTTGTGATAAATAAGGGTAAAATCTTTTCTGGAAATTGATATGGTCCGTAATTATTAGCACTTCGGGTTATAATTACTGGGAGATTGTGGGTTTTATAGTATGAAAGAGCCATTAATTCTGCAGCAGCTTTGCTTGAAGAATACGGGCTTGATGGGTTTAAAAAAGACTCTTCAGAAAAACTTCCTTGATTAATGCTTCCATAAACTTCGTCTGTTGAAATCTGAACAACTTTTTTCGTTTTATACTTTAATGCTGCTTTGAAGATATTGCATGCGCCTAGAAAATTAGATTGTTCAAAAGAATCTGAATTTTCTATACTTCTGTCAACATGGCTTTCTGCAGCAAAATTAAAAATTATATCCGGCTGATTTTTTGCTATAATATAATCTACAATTTCTCTGTTTGCAATATCTGCCTGTACAAATTCATAATTTTTATGCTGAGACAATCCCATATGTTCAATATTATTTCCTTTGCCCGCATAAGTGACTTTGTCAAGATTCAAAACAGTTATCTCTTCTTTTATTTCTTTATCTGTCAATAAATATTGGATAAAATTGCTTCCTATAAATCCGCATCCACCTGTCACCAGAACTTTCATTTCAATATCATCTCGGAGGGGTATTTAAGATTTCTTATGTTAAGATATATATTCAAGATATTTTTTCAGAGAACAACAATATTTTTATACGAAGTCATTGAGAGATTAAGATGTTAAATGAAAGGAAGGTAAAAAAGAGTTTTCAAGGACTAAAACAAGATATATACAATTTGAAAAAAACTTTTGATTCTATCTCCCAAAGAATCGCTTCTTTTGAAGAGCCTATTTCTAAAGATATTAACAAAAAAGAAAAAATCTTCACCTCTAAGGTCACAGTTACAGAAGGAATGAGAGAAGCAGTAAATGAGGTTTTTGATTCTGGGGTTTTTACTTCTGGAGAAAAAACAAAAGAGTTTGAAGAGAAATTTGCTGATTATTGCGGGATTAAACACGCAATCGCAATTAACAATGGGACAGTTGCTATTGAATTAGTCTTAAAGAGTTTAAAGATCGGGAAAGGAGACGAAGTTATTGTTCCATCTCATACAACTATGCCTACAGTAGAGCCTATTTTGCATGTGAATGCAACTCCTGTCTTTGTAGATATAGATGAAAAGAACTATACAATAAACCCAAAAGAAATAGAAAAAGCAATAACAAAACGAACAAAAGCTATAATTGCAGTTCATATTTATGGAAATTCTGCAGATTTAGATTCTTTGCAAAAGATTTGTGAAAAACATAAAATTTTCCTTATTGAAGATTGTGCACAATCCCATGGAACAAGATATAATGGGAGGCACGTCGGGACTTTTGGGGTTGCAGGATGTTTTAGTTTTTATCCAACTAAAAATATAACTGTATGCGGAGAAGGGGGAATGGTAATTACTAACGATGATGAAATGGCAAGGGAAATAAGAATGCTCAGAAGTCATGGGGAATCTGGAAGATACAATCATGTAATCCTTGGAAACAATTATCGGTTAAGCGAAATTCATTGTGCAATTGGAATAAAACAGCTGGAGCTGTTAAATTATTTTATCACCAAAAGAAGAAGGATTGCTGAATTGTACAACCAAGCATTCAAAGATAATAACAAAATTATTTTACCAACTGAAATGGGGAATGCTAAACACAGCTACCATCTTTACGTAATCAGAGTAAACAAGGAAAAAAGAGATTTTATTATTAAGGAACTAGCCAAAGAAGAGATATTTTTAGGAGTACATTACCCCACCCCAGTTCACAAACAACCAGTAATCCTCAAGATGATGAAGACTCCAAAATTAAACATTACTGAAAAAGTTTCAAAAGAGATAATCTCTTTGCCAATCTATCCAACCTTAAAGGAAGAAGACGTATTAATGATTGCAGACAAGATAAAACGAATGTTATAGTTTCCCTACATAATTCTTATAAACGATTCTAATCCTAAACTCTCATGAAAATTGCTCACATTACCATGTTCTTTCTTCCAACTGTTTGTGGAATAGGACAAGTGGCTTATGAGTTAGCAAGCAGGCAAGTTAAAGATGGGCATGAGGTTCATGTTTTTTGTTGTGATTCAGATAAACATAATCGAATAGAAAAAAAAGAAGAAATAATAGACGGGATTCATATACATAGACTTCCCTATTGGTTTAGACTATCATTAACTACTTTTTTCTGGCCGTCTTTGCTATGGAAATTTAAAGGAAAATTTGACATCATCCACACACATGCTGCTGGGCATGACTATGTTCTATTTGCTGGCTGGCTTTCTAAAAGTCATGGAGCAAAACATATACACACCACTCATTGTCCATGGACAGATACTGCATTTAGACCAAAAATTGTTCGCCCATTTTTATTCTTGAATGATCTCTTTATGAACAGATTTGCCTTTAATTCTGTAGATAAAATAGTTGCAATTACCCCCTGGGAATTGGATATATTAAAAAAATATGCTCCTGCCGAAAAAATTGCAGTTATCCCTAATGGGGTAGATAAAATATTATATTCACGAGTAAAAAATAATCAGTTTAGAAAGAAAAATAAAATTCAAGAAAAATATCTTGTCTTATTTTTTGGAAGATTGAATCCTACAAAGGGTCCAGAGATCCTCGCAAGAGCCGCGATAAATATCACTAAAAAAAGAAAAGACATTGCTTTTGTATGGGTTGGTCCAGATGAAGGAAAAGGAGATGAAGTAAAAGCATTGATTAAGCCTTACAAAAATATGAAATATCTCGGACCAATAAAAGGAAAAGATAAAATTGCAGAGATGTACCAATCTGCAGATGTCTATGCCCTTCCAAGTTACAGAGAAGGACTCCCATTAACATTATTTGAGGCAATGGCTTCCAGCCTCCCAATTGTTGCTTCTCCAGTAAATGGAGTTCCTTATGAAATGAAAGAACCAGACAACGGGTTTTTTTCTAATTACGGAGATATCCTATCTTTAGAAAAAAACATCCTTGCATTAATACAAAATCACAAGCTGGTCGAGAAGATAGCTAAAACTAATTTTAATAAATCCAAACATTACAGCTGGGACGATATATATAAAAGATATATGGGGGAATATAATCTACTTTTAAAATGAAAGTTACTCTTATTTCAACTGCTACTTGCCCATCTGACCAAGGCATAAGGACAATAGCCAGCATCCTAAAACGAGCAGGACATGAAGTAAAACTTGTCTTTATGATGTTGAGTGAAGATTACTCAAAAAATTATAAACTTTCAGAATTAATCCAATTATTAAAAATCTGTAAAGGCAGTTCTTTTGTGGGATTAAGTTCTTATGCCTCTACTTCAAAGAGGGCAGCAAGAATAATCTCTTTCCTTAAGAAGCATCTTGACGTTCCAATTCTTTATGGGGGGGTTCATGCAACAATATCTCCTGAAGATTGTATCAAAGTTGCAGATATTGTTTGTGTTGGAGAAGGAGAAGGGACAATTATAGATTTTGTAAACGCTATCCAAAAAGGAAAAAGTTTTGATAAGATACAAAACTTATGGATAAGGAAGGGAGATAAAATAATAAGAAACCCCGTGAGAAATGTAATAGACAATCTTGATTCTCTTCCTTTACCTGACTATGATTTAAAGACCCATTATATTTTAGAAAATGGAAAAATAAGAAATTTTAAAGAAGAGGATTTAGCAGGACAAGTATTCTTCCTTACAGGGAGAGGGTGTCCTTATGGGTGTGATTATTGCAGTAATTCTTTTTTTAACAAACTTTACGAAGGAAAAAGAAAAAAAATCTTGAGGTGGCATTCCCCCGAATATATTGTAAAAGGAGTTTTAGATTTGAAAAAGAGATTCCCTAAATCTCTTGGTTACTTTGATATTAGGGATGATACTTTCTCTTTAAGAACCTTGGAAGATATAACTCAATTCTGTAAACTTTACAAAGAAAAAGTTCATATGAGATTTAAGTGTCTTGCAGATCCAAAGACAATAACTGATGAAAAAATAAAACTTTTGATTGATGCTGGTTGCACAGATATAATTGTGGGGATACAAGGAAATGAGAAAACTAATCTAGAAGTTTATCACAGAAATCAAAAAGATGAAGACGTTTTAAGAGCAGCAAAAATAATGAATAAATATAAGGATAAACTTGCAGTAATGTATGATATTATCTCCTGCAACCCTTATGAAAAACCAGAGAATATTGTAGGAGTAATTCGTCTTTTGCAAAAAATTCCAAAGCCATATTATCTCTCAGTTAATAATTTAGTTTTTTTTCCGGGATCACAGTTATACAAAAGAGCAGTTGCCGATGGGATTATAAAATCAGAAAAAGATACTGCATCAACACTCAATTACTGGGACAGGGCAAAGCACATTAAGCTAAAGGGAAAAAATGCATATTTAGTTTTAATCTTAAATTTAATGAGGGGCCCTGTAACTGATAAGAGATTCGGATTTATGCCTTCTTTCCTTGTAAACTGGCTTTTGAATCCAGAAAGAATAAGAAAGAATTTGAGAAACACCTTTCCAACAAAAATTGTTCTTCAATTAGTAGGTTTTATGGACTTATTTAGGGAAAAAATAGCCAAGCCTTTTTATCACTCTTTGCCTGTAGACTTTAAAATCTGGTACGATAAAATAAGATATAGAGTTTAAAATGAAAAAACCAAAAATTGCGATACTAATCTCTTCTTTTAATGAACCTAAAACTATTGGGCGGGCGATAGAAGCTTTTCTTAATCAAAAAATAAATACTAATTACAGATTAATTGTCTCTGCCCCAGATAAAGAAACTCATGAGATTGTAAAAAAATACAAGGGTGTTGAATTATTCATAGACCCGGGCAAGGGAAAAAGTTATGCTATAAATGAGGCATTAAAAAAGATAGATGAAGAAATATTAATCTTAAGTGATGGAGATGTTTTTGTTGGGGACAATTCTGTAAATGAAGTATTAAAAAAATATGAAGATAAAAATGTCGGCTGTGTAACCGGAAGAACGATTCCCGTAGAAGATAAAAAAACAAAATATGGGTATTGGTCGCATTTTCTTTTTGATTGCGCTCATAAGCTAAGAAAGAAATTGGACGAAGAAAAAAAATTTGTTGATTGTACTGGTTACCTCTACTCTTTTAGAAACGGAATAATTAAAGAATTTCCGTTGGACGTTGCAGATGATGCGATAATCCCCTATCTCCTATTGGAAAAAGGATATAGAATCGCTTATGCGGAAAATGCAGTAGTCTATGTGAAAAATGCTACAAAATGGAAAGATTGGGTAAAACAAAAGATTAGAACTAGGAAATCTTTTACTAGACTGAATAAATATATTGACTTAAAAAAATTCCCCCACCCTAAAACATTCAAAGATGAATCAAAGGGAATTTTCTGGCTTTTGCAATATCCTAAAAACTTAAAAGAGTTTTTCTGGATAGTTCAACTAGCTTTTTCCAGATTATACGTCTGGATTAAGTATCATCTAGATATAATTTTCTCACATAAACTCTATAACGATGGTTGGGAAAGAGTAGAGAGTACTAAATAAGATTTTTTGACATACCCTCTTTCTTGACATAATTTTTATATAGTCTAACTTTAATCCTATAAAATGAGTATATATCTTTTCGGGAGTGATAGTTATATCGCCAAAAGTTTTTACAACCAAACAAAATATCAAAAAGACTGTAAACGTGTTTCTAGGGATTCCCCAACCAGAGATTATTCTTTTGATCTATTAAATCACCAAAGTTTTGATTTTAATATAATTCAAGATAAGGATAAAATTATTTTTTTTGCTGCAAATTCCTCTCCTGATTCTTGTGAAAATGATCCTAAATCTGCTTATCAAACAAATGTAATCGGAACTTCTTATTTCATAAACAGATTCTTAGAAAAAAATGCCCAGGTTCTTTTTTTCTCTTCCGATGGAGTTTTTGAAGGTGGGAACAAAATTTTCTACGAGGATTCAGAAAGAAACCCAATCAGTAAATATGGAAGAATGAAACTTTCAATAGAAAAAGAATTTGAAGGAAATAAAAATGTTAAAATTTTCAGACTATCTTATGTTTTTTCAAGAAAAGACAAATTTTCTTCTTATCTAGAGCAATGTGTTCAAAAAAAATGTGAAGTTGATATTTATCCGATGTCTAGAAATACTGTTTATTTAGATGATTTAATTGAAGGAATTGATAACTTAATCGGAACTTGGGATTCCTGGGATAATCAAATATTTAATATCTGCGGGAATGATCTAGTTTCTAGAGAAGAAACTGCAAAATATTTCGGGGAGGTTGTTTCTGACATTAATATAAAACTTGTTGAACCTAAAGAAGAATTCTTTAAAGCGAGACCTAGAGTGATTAACATGAAATCTAATTTTTTCTCTGCATTATTAAATAGGAACCCCACTAATTTTAAAGATGCCATGTTAAAAGAATATCAATGATTATTTTGAGTTATCTATATTTTTAATCCATAAACCTTATATATCTGATTCAAGAAAAAAATATATGGTTAGAAACCTGATTATTGGGATAGGGGGATTTGTTGCTAGTCATTTAGCCGATGTAATTCTAGAAAAAGGTGAACCTGTATTTGGAACCTATAGATGGACAGAAGATCTTAGCAGAATAAATCATATAAAAGAAAAGATAACATTAATTCCTTGTGATTTATTAGATCTAAGTTCATGTATTAGAGCAATCCGAGAAGCTAAACCCGATTATATTTATCACTTAGCTGCACAAAGTTATGTCTCGGATAGTTACAGCAACCCATTAATCACTATCGAAACAAATACTGTTGGGACAGCAAACTTGCTTGAAGCTATAAGGCTTGCAAAAGAAGATTCTCCTAGCTACGATCCGATTATCCATGTTTGCAGTACTTCTGAGGTTTATGGTCTTGTAAAAGAAGAAGACCTTCCAATTAAAGAGACCCAAACAATAAACCCTGGAAACCCATATGCTGTTGGAAAACTTGGGGGAGACATGGCTGCATTGGTATATTGGACAAATTTTAAGGTGAAAACAATAAGGACAAGAGCATTTACCCATACAGGTCCAAGAAGAACAATGATGTCTGCAGAATGTAATTTTGCAAGGCAAATTGCATTAATTGAAAAAGGAAAACAAGAACCTATAATCCACCATGGAAATCTTGAGAGTATCAGAACCTGGACAGATGTAAGAGATATGGCAGAAGCATATTATCAGCTTGTACGAAAATGCAAACCTGGAGAAGTTTATAATGTCAGCGGGGATATAACCAAGACAATTGGAGAAATGCTTGATTATCTTATTTCCCTAAGTCCGATGAAAGATAAAATTCAAAAGATGCAAGATCCAAAATTAATACGCCCTCATGACGTTACCTTGCAAGTTCCAGATTGTTCTAAGTTTATCAGTGAAACAAATTGGAAACCGAAAATTTCATTTGAACAGACAATGCAGGATTTATTGAATTGGTGGAGACAGGTTGTTTAATTGGAAAATTTATTCTAGATACATAAGGCTTATATAGCATCGGGGAAAATATTTTTTATGGCAGAAACTATTAAGTTAATACGTGGAAATGCGGGAATTGATGCGACAATTTTGACAAAACAAGAATCTGTTTCAGGTATAGTAAAATATTCTGGATTCTCTCTTGAGAAAATTGCAGCAATTGGGGATGAGGTTGGAGATTTACCAATCTTAAAAAAGCAAGGACTTGGATTTATCGGAGCTCCAGCTAATGCTCAACAACCAGTTATAAATTTCATAAAAAATAGTGGTAATGGTTATTTCTCATCCAAGGAAGCATTTTTTGGGTTTGTTGATTTTTATAATGAAGCAATTAAAAGAAAGATAAAATTAGTTATCTCAGATAAAGATGGGGTTCTTAAAGACGGGGATAAAACTTGGGGTTCTGATTTTGCAACTCTTGCTATGAAAATGGGACAGGGGGGAAATCCCTATGTAGTAATATTGACTGGTTCAAGTTATCAACAAAACTTACCTTTCATGAAAGAATATGGGCTTGATAACCGATTAGTCAATAACTCAATGATTAAGGATTACCCCTATCTTTTGCTTGCTGAAAGCGGAGCAATTCATATCAATGTTTTAACAGGAGAGACAAAAAATTATGTTGAAGAAATTAACCCCTCTTTACTAAAAATTTTGAAATCTGAATTTGAACCTAAGGTTAAGTCTAAAATTGAAGAGAAAGTTCTTCAAGAATGTAACTTAATCTGGTCAGATGATTATAACGACCAAAAAGGGAAGGTTTATCATTCCAAAGATAAACTAAGCATGGTTACTTTTAATGTTCCAAGATATTTTTCAGACGGAAGACCTTATAGAAAGTCTCCCGAATCCGAAAAGTTTAGGGATAGTGTAATAAGTATAATGGTTGATGTTGCAGACGAATTAAAAATACCTTACGAAAGTATCTAATTTTTTTTAATAAAAAAGCAATTATATTTACATAAATAAATCATATATATCACACATTAATAACTCTTTTAAACAAATCAAGTTAAACCCTTTTATGGATATAGCCGCATTTGTCGACAGAGACGGCGTTATCACTGACTTGAAAAAGTACAATCAAGAGAGTGATTTAGCTTTCTTAAACCGTAAAGAAGATATAATCTTTTTTGAAAAAACCGTAGAAGCAATTAAATTACTAAATAAAAATTTTATAAAAGTTGTCATGATGACAAATAACCCCCAGGTTGCAAAGGGGATGATAACCGAACAAGAAGCAAGGTCAATTAATCAAGAGATAATAAATGCCCTTAAAAAAGAAGGAGCGATAATTGACGCGGTTTATTTTTGTCCGCATCATCCAAACGGGATAATAAAAGAATATTCTATTCCCTGTCAATGCAGAAAACCCCTCCCTGGTATGATTATTCAAGCTTCGAGAGAGATGAATATCGATTTAAGAAATAGTTACGTAATTGGAGATAGGACTAGTGATATTAAAGCCGGAGAATTAGCAGGATGTAAAACTATCGGGGTAAGAACAGGGTATGGTTGTAATGACTCATTCAAGGATGCTGTTCCAGAAAAATTAGTAGATGATTTTTATGAAGCTGCACGATTAATTGATAGAACAAGACAGAATTTGAAGATTTTTATAAATAATGGTGGGAAAGGGGAAAGACTTTATCCACTTACGCAAGATATACCAAAACCCCTTGTTAAAATTAAGGGAAAGCCAATCTTACACTATCTTGTTGATTTGGCTAAAAAAAATAATCTTTCTGAGATAATCATGATGAATGGTTACAAAGCAGAAAAAATAATTGAATATTTTGGCAACGGAGAAAATTTTGGAATTCCGATTAAACATTCTAACGAACCATTCCCCTTAGGGAGCGGGGGGCCATTAAAATTTGCAGAGAAACATGCTGATAACACATTCTTTTATGTCTCTGGAGATTTAGCTTGCGAGGTTGATTTAAGAAAAATGTTAGATTTTCATAGAAAAAATAACGCAGATGCTACAATTTTTTTACACAAATCTTCTCATCCCCAAGATTCAGATATCCTTAAAATAAATGAGTTTGGTCAGGTAATAAAATTTATTTCAAAACATGATGATCATACTGATGCAGGAGATTTAGGCAACGCGGGTTTAGTAATTATGGAACCAAGGGTTTTGAGTTTAATGGACTCAGAAGTTTTTAATTTTGAAAATGAGATTTATCCCAAAATGTTAAATAAAAAATTTAAGGTAATGGGTTATGTCTCTGATGAGTTAATTCTGGACATCGGAACTATTGAAAGGTTAAAGATTATTGAAGAATCTAATTTTGGAAATAATATCAATCTTTTTATTCCTGGAAAAAAGAAAATGATCATTCGGAGTAGAGCTCCTGCGAGAATTGAGTTTGGTGGGGGTGGGACTGATTTACCTCAATACTTTGAGAAAAATGGAGGTTTTGTTATAAATGCGGCAATAAATAAATATGCTTAT
>Ga0265297_10001033_pt1 | contig 69593 bp, 52 predicted proteins | sample Munlanlwell13791_FD_192502 | JGI IMG/M metagenome (GOLD analysis project Ga0265297, IMG submission 192502) | Leachate microbial communities from a municipal landfill in Southern Ontario, Canada - Leachate well 137-91 | ecosystem: Engineered > Solid waste > Landfill > Unclassified | place... | reverse complement strand
CCCCGCGAAGGAGAGGCCCGCAGGCTTGTCCCCGGTGTCGTTGCCGGGTCCGGGGCCGTAGAACGCCGCGACCCCCAGCTTCCCGTCCGTGTACCCGCCGCCGATCGTCCCGCGGATGCCGATCGTGCCCACGGGGAGCTTGATCTTCATGTTCTCGGGGTCTTTGCGCGCCACCTTGCCCGTGACGAAGCGGAACACGCCCTTGGTCACGTTGGCCGTGATCTTGCCGGTGTCCGTGAAGGGGTCGTAGACGAACTCGTCGAGCGTCATCTCCGTGTTCGGGCCGAGGGTGAACACGGTCTGGTCCAGGAGCATGACCTGCAGCCGGCCCTGGCCGTCGGAGACGATCTTGTCGAGGTGATAGACGGTCTTCCCGCTCGCGAGGATGCGGCCCGCGGGAGCGCCTTTCTTCTGCTCGAGCGGGTCCACGGCCGTGACCCTGCCGGTGACGGCGGCCGCCGCGCCGATGCGCACGAGCTCCTGGGCCTGCGCCGCGGGGCCCAGGACCAGCGCCGCCGTCAAGGTCAGAGCGAGGATCTTATTGGCGTAGTTCATGGGTCACCTCGGTCAATAATCCCACTTGTAGATGAACATCGTGCTGAGCTTATGGTTGTTGTAGTCGTAGCTGATGACGGTCGAGTCCGAGTTGAAGAACTCGTACGTCAGCGTCCAGAGCAGGTCCTTGAGCGCCGGGCTGACCACGCCCAAGGGCGCTCCGTAGGTGAAGCTGATGCGCGCCGTGTTGTCGATGCGGTCGCTTCTGCTGACGGCGAGTTCCGCCATGTCGTAGCGGTCGAAGCTGCCGGTCAGCGACGAGAGCAGGAAAGTCCCTTTGGCCAGGAGCCACGCGTGGCTCACCTGCAGGGCGTCGCGTTTGTACGCGGTGTAGCGCACGCGGGAATCCTTGTCCGAGTGGTCGTGCTTGAACGTCACGCGCATCTTCGGGTTCAGGAGGTAGTTCACTCCCCAGCCGAGGTCGGTCTGGTTGCCGGTGCGCTCGTCCGCGGTCGGAGCGGCGTGGCTCACGATGAACTCCTGGAACTGGCCCCCGAAGGAGGCGAATACTCCCAACCGGTTGGTGAGCTTCCGCTCATACCCCAGCCGCCCTCCGCGGGTGCGCAGATACGCCACGTTGTCGAGCTGGCCGTAGGTGAAGACCGCGGCCGGGAAGAAGTCCCCGTACCGGGTCTTGTACGTGCCGCCGAAGTCCCATGAATAGGCCTCGAAGTCCAGGCTGTCGAGTTCGTTCTTCTCGGCGCGGTAGAAGTCGAAGTCCGCGAAGAAGTTGTGCCCGGATTGCCAGCCCGGGTCGTGTTTGAATCCGACGTGCGCCAGGGCGACGAGGGTCTGGTCGTCTTCCTTGAGGCCCGTGGTGAGCCTGACCGGAGCGTCGCCGACCAGTTTGAAGCCGCCGTTCGGGGCCGCGTTGGCGTTCGAGTTCTGCTCGAAGCCGAGGCCGAAGAGCGTCTGGATGCCGGTCTTGCGCTGGCGCTTCTCGATGCGCTTGATGTATTCCCGGATCTCGGCGCGCAGGCTGTCCGGCATGGGCTGGCCCTCCAGGGCCGCGAGCTCCTTGCGGGCCTCGGGCAGTATGTCGAGGCGGTAGAGGACGACGGCGTAGAAGAGCCGGACCTGGGCGAGCCCGGGGTTCTTGATGAGGATGCGCTCCAGCGTCCCCGCCGCGTCGCGTATCTCCCCGCGCGCGACCTGCAGTTTCGCGTACCGATAGTTGAGGTCCACGTTGTCCGGGTCCGCGAGGATCTGCTCGTAGGTGATGTCCCCCGCGCCCTCGGTCGCTGATTGGTCGGCGGCCTGGACGGCGGTCTGCGAGACTTGCTGGGTCTGCGTCACCGCCTGCTGGGTATGCTCGGTCTCCTTTACGACCGGCTGTGCCGAGGCCATGCCGGCAGCGAACGGGAGCGCCCAAGCTAAGACGGCGGTCGGGAATATCCTCATGGCGTCGAATACCTCATATCGGAAGGATTGCAGGGCAGGAGATGTTCGCAAATATCGAATAAATCTGTCAAATGATTGCATCGTGGGCCGCAATTAAGGAAAAATGGAGCATGCTCCGCAAGGCTTTGAGCCGTGATTCGCTGAAGAGTCTCGTACCGAGCCTGACCCGGCAGAAGAAGGGCCTGCGCTGGCTCCTGGCGTACTCGATACTGCCCACCATCCTCCTGGGCTCGGCCATCGGGCTCTGGTGGTCCGACGCCGGCATGCTCGTGACGCTCAGGAACTGGGTCTTCGACGCCACCATGCGCGCGAGGCCTCGCCCGTACGATCCGGCGGTCCCGGTCCGCATCATCGACATAGACGACGAGAGCCTGGCCCGGGTCGGGCAATGGCCTTGGCCCAGGAGCGTGATCGCGCGCTTTGTGGGCAGGCTCAACGAAGCCGGCGCCGCGGCCGTGGCGTTCGACGTCGTGTTCGCGGAGCCGGACCGGACCTCTCCGGACCGGATCGCGGACGGGTTGTCGGGCACCGCCGGGGTCGAAACGGTCCAGAGGACGCTGCGCCGCATGAAGAGCCATGACCGCATCCTGGCGCAGGCGCTGCAGGAGGGGCGGGCGGTGACGGCGTTCTCGCTCATGACGCGCAAGAACGACGCGCGTCCCCTGGTCAAGGCCCGCTTCGTGTTCTCCACGAAAGGGGCCCAGGACCGTCCCGCGGACTTCATGCCTTCGGAGTACCAGGGAGCGGTGGTGAGCCTGCCGGTCCTGCAGGAAGCGGCCGCCGGCAACGGGTGCTTCAGCAACATCCCGGACGCCGACGGGGTCATCCGCCGCGTCCCGCTGCTCTACAAGATCGGCGAGGAGATGTTCCCCTCCTTGGCCGGGGAGGCCCTGCGCCTCGCTTTGGGTTCGCCGGGCTACAAGGTCAAGTCCGCGGGGGGCAGCGGCGAGGAGTCCTACGGGGCCCAGACCGGCATCGCCACCGTGCAGATCGCCGGGGTCCGGGTGCGCATCGACGAGTCCGGACGGGCGCTCGCGTCGGAGCTGGCGTCCCCGCTGCTCCGCTATGTCGTCGAGAACCATCTGAGGCTGGGGCGCTTCAGGGTCACCGAGAAGATGGTGAAGGCCGGAGGCGCCACGGTCCCCATCGACGTGCCGACGGAGCCCGCCGGCAACGTCGTCCTATACGACACGGGCTACGTCCCCGAACGCTACATCCCGGTCTGGCGCGTCCTGTCGAAGGACTTCGACCCCAAGGAGGTCGAGGGGAAGATACTCTTCGTGGGGACGAGCGCGGCGGGGCTCAAGGATCAGCGGGCCACGCCGCTCAACCAGGTCACGTCGGGGGTGGAGCTGCACTCCCAGGTCTGCGAGCAGGCCTTGACGGGGCGTTTCCTCGAGCGCCCGGATTGGGGCGCCGGCGTCGAGTTCACCCTGATGCTGGTCCTGGGGCTCCTGCTCATCGTGCTCATGCCAAAACTCGGGGCGGCCTGGTGCGCGCTCATCGCGGGCGGCGGGCTGGCCTTCGCGTTCGGGGGCTCATGGATCGCCTACACGAGGCACCAGCTGCTCCTGGACCCCGTGTTCCCTTCCCTCGTCGCGTCCCTCATCTACGTTTCGACCTCGCTCATCAACTACCTGCGCAGCGAGTCCGAGAAGAAGCAGGTCCGGGGGGCCTTCAGCCGGTACATGTCCCCGGCGCTCGTGGAGCAGCTGGCCGCGGATCCCACGAAGCTCAAGCTGGGGGGGGAGACCCGCGAGCTCACCATCATGTTCTCGGACATCCGCGGGTTCACGACCATCTCCGAGCAGTTCGACAGCGCCGGGCTCACGGTATTCATCAATCGCTACCTCACGCCCATGACGGGGATCGTTCTGGAGAATAAGGGCACCATCGACAAGTACATCGGCGACTGCATCATGGCCTTTTGGAACGCCCCGCTCGACGACGCGGACCACGCCCGGAACGCCTGCCGGACCGCGCTCGGCATGCGCAGCGGCCTGAAGGTGCTCAATGAAGAGTGGCGCCAGATCGCCGAGGCCGAGGGACGCAAGCACATCCCCATCAAGACGGGGATCGGCCTGAACACGGGCCCCTGCTGCGTGGGCAACCTCGGCTCGGAGCAGCGCTTCGACTACTCGGTGCTGGGCGACGACGTCAACCTCTCCTCCCGGCTGGAGGGACAGTCGAAGAACTACGGGGTCGACATCGTGATCGGGGAGAACACACGGGCCAAGACTCCCGAGTTCGCCGGCCTGGAGCTGGACCTCATCCGGGTCAAGGGCAAGACCGTGCCGGTGCACATCTTCACGCTGCTCGGCGACGAGGCGTTCGCCGAGACCCCGGGCTTCCTCAAGACCGCGGAGAAGCACGGGGCCATGCTGCAGGCCTACCGCTCGCAGAAGTGGATCCAGGCCATGGCCTTGCTGCGCGAGTGCCGGGAGCTGGAGCCTTCGTTGGGAGCGCTCTACGACCTCTACACCCAGCGCATCGAGGGCTTCCGCGCCAAGCCGCCGGGCGAGGGATGGGACGGGGTCTTCGTCGCGACCTCGAAGTAGCTACGGGTCGCTGGTGGTCGGCTTGTCCCTCTGGCCCCGCATCTCGACCTCGCGCAGCCTTCGCTCGAAGTCCCGCTGCAGGGCGTCCCGTTCCTCGGAGAGCTTCCGGAGCCGCTCTTCGTATTGGGTGGACAGCTCGAGCTGCTTGAGCTCCCACGCCTTGCGCATCTCGTTCTCGTGCCGCTGGTGCTGCTCCAGCAGCTCTTCCTCCTTCTGCTGCAGCCACGCGGCCGAGCGGTTCTTCTCCTTCTCCGCGTCGGCCAGCTTGTCGCGGTAGGCCTCTTCGAGCTCCTTCGAGCGCCGCTCCAGGAATTGCCGGACGGCGTCGCGCTCCTGGGCCGCCGCCCTCTCGAGCTCGCGCTGTTTTTTGTCGGTCTGCTCCTCCAGGGCCTTGCGGCGCTCCTCGTGCTGGGAGATCATCTGCTCCTTGAGCGCGGCCAGTTCCGCCTGCTTCTCTTCGAACTGCTTGCGCAGCCCCTGGACTTCGCGCTCGACGAGCTCGGCCTTCTGCGCGCTCCACGCGTTCTCCTTGGCCACCCGCTCGGCCTGGAGCCTCCTTTCCAGCTCGATGTACTTGAGGTCCAAGGCCTCCTCGCGGGCCCGGAACGAAGCGTCGAGCTCCGTGCGCGCCTTGAACACCTGGTCCTCGTAAGCGAGGATGAGGTCTTTCTCCTTCTGCGCCATGGCGGTCTCGAGGTCCTGGCGCCGTTTGTGGGAGGTCTCGTCGAGCAGCTGCTCTTTCTGCTGGTAGCTCCGCTCGAGCTCGCGCCGGCGGGCTTCCCATTCGGCCTGCAAGGCCCCTTCCTGCCCGCCGCGCTCGGCGGCGAGGGCGTCGCGCTGCTCCTTGAGCCATAGCGTTTCGCGGGCGGAGAGCTCCTGCTGCAGCTCCGCCTCGCGCTTGACCCAATGGGTCTGGAACTCGGTCTCCAGCCTGGAAAGCTCGGCCTTGCGTTCGCTCAGGATGGCGCGCAGCTGTTCCTCCTTGTGCTGGAAGTTCTCCTGGAGCTGCGCCTCGCGGTTGCGCGCCTCGATGGAGAGCTGCAGCCGCATGGCCTCGGTCTCGTCGTGCTGCCGCTGGCCGGCCTCATCGAGGTGCTGTATCTTGGCGCGCATCTGAGCCTCGAGCTCCTGCACGCGCGCCTGATACTTCTCATCCAGGGACTGGCGATGGCTCTCGAGGATGGACTCCTTCTGCTGATAGGTCTGCTCGAGCCGCGAGCGCTCCTGGTTGAGCCAGGCGTCGCGCTCCGTCGCCCACTGCAGCTCCCGCTGGGCCCAGCCCTCCTGGAGCTCGCGGCTCTTGGCCGCGTGCTCCTCGCGGAGCTTGCGTTCGAGCGCGGCGAGGCGCCGCTCCTGGGACTGCTTCTCCGCGGCCGCCGCCTCCTCGTAGGTCTTGCGGGTGGCGTCCTCCTTCCGGGCGAGCTCCACCTTGAAGGCCGCCTCGCGGGAGAAGTACTCCTCGCGCAGCGCCCGCTCCTTCTCGTCGTAGGACGCGGTCAGCTCGGCCTGGAGGTTCCCGTAGTGGCTTTGGAGCGCCTCCTTCTCCTCCCGCAGCTTGGCCGCCTGGGCCTCCGCCGACCGCTGGACTTCGACCTCGGCGGCCGCCTCCCGCGCGCGCGCCTCCTCTTCGAGGCGCTTGGCCAGCATCTGGTAGCGCGCCTCGAGCTCGCTCTCGAGCTTCCGGTATTGGGCGTTGAGGCCCCGGCGCTCCTCGAGCAGCCGCTCGTTCTTCTCGGTCTCGACCGCGGCGAGACGGTCCTCGTATTGCTGGCGCTGGAGGGCGGCCTCCTTCATGTGCTTGTTGACGAGCTCTTTGCGCAGGCCCTCGAACGACTCTTCCTGCTCGCGGAGCCAGGCGGTCTGCTCGGCCTGCAGGTCCCGGCGGAACCCGGTCTCCTTGGCCATGGAGGCTTGGGAGAGCTCCTCCTGGCGCTTGGCGAAGGCGGCTTCAAGGCCGCGCCGCTGGACGTCCAGTTCCTCGGCCAAGCGGGTCCTGGCCGCTTCGAGGGACCGCGTGTGCTCGGCCTGCAGCTCCCGCTCGCGCTCGGCCCAATGCGAGACGGAGGCCGTTTCCGCCGCCTTCATGCGCTGGCGCCACTCTTCATCCTTGGCCAGCAGCTTCTCGGCCGCCTCGCGGGCATGCGCCCGGAGCCTTTCCTCGCAGGAGGCCTTGACCTCGGACTCGCGCTGCTCCAGGATCTCTCGCGCGTGCAGCAGTTCCTCCTCCTTGCGGCGGAACTCCTCCTCCAGGGCGGTCCGGTGCCCTGAGGAGTCGGCATGGAGCGCCTCGGCCTTGGAGGCGAGCTCCTCTTCCTTCCTGTGCAGCTCCTCCTGCAGGGCTTGGCGCTCGGCCTCGATCTTGCGGCGGTGTTCCCGCCAGGACTCCGAGAGTCTGCGGGTCTGCTCCTCCCATTGGACCTTCGCCTTCTCCGCGGCCTCCGCCTCGAAAGCCCGGAATTTCCCGAGGAGCTCCTCCTCCTTGGCGCGGTACTCCTCCTGCAGCTTCCGTCCCCTTTCGAAGAGCTCCGCTTCCTTGGCTTCGGACTCGGCTTCGACGGCCTTCTGCCTGTCGAAAAGCTGCTGCTCCTTCTGCTGGAAAGCGGCCTCGAGCTCCTCTCGCTGCTGCGAGAGCTCGACGCGGTTCTTCTCCAGGGTCTCCTCGAGGTGTTTCTGGTGGGCCTGCCAGAGCTGCCGTTCCTTGGCGATGAGCTGGTTCTGCAGGGCCTGGTACTTCCCGATGAGGGCCTCTTCGGTCTTCTGATAGTGGACCTGGACGTCCTGGTTCCTGCGGAGGATGTCCTCGTCGAGCTTGGCCTCCTTCTGGCGGAAATGGTCCTCCAGGAGCCGGCGTTCCACATCGAGACGCTCCTGCAGCCGGCCCCATTCGCCTTCGTATTTGTGCTGGTAGGCGGCTTCGAGCTGCTCCATGCGCTTGGCGTGCTCCTCGTCCGCGCGCCTGCGGCGTTCGTCGAGCTGGGATTCCTTCTGCCTGAGGAGGGTCTCCTGATGGGCGAGCTTCGCCTCGAACCGCTCGTTGACGTTCTGCTCCTCGCGCTCGAGGACCTCGCGGTGGTGCTTGAGGAGCTCCTCCTCGTAGCGCTCGTACTTGCGCCGGAACTCCATCTCCTTGGCCTTGATCTGCTCGTCGAGCAGCCGCTGCTGGTCTTCCAGGTCCTTCTCCTTCGCGCGGATGGCATCCTGCTGGATGCGCAGCCGTTCCAGGAGGGACTGCTTGGTCTCCTCGGACGCCTGCTCCTGGTGGGCGAGGAGTTCCGCCGTCTCCCGCTCCTTTTCCAGGCGGGCGTTCTTGACCGCGTCGATGAGGTCCCTGCGCAGGCCGCCGACAAGGGTCTCCTTGTCCGCGATCTCGCGCTTGAGCGCGTCGATCTGCAACTGCAGCTGGCGGGTCGCCTCCTTCTGCTGGACATCCTCCTCGACGACGATCTCCTTGCGCAGCCGTTCGCGGATCTCGGCCTCGAGCTTCTGCTGGTCCTTGACGTTCGCTTCCCAGACGCGGATGGTGTTCTGCCAGCGGAGGATGGCGGCGTCCTTCTGGGCGATCTGCTCGGCGGCCTGGCGGAGCTTTTCGACGGCGTCTTTGGCGGTCTCCCGGGTCTTGTTGAGCTCGTCCTGCAGGCCGTGGACCTTCTCCAGGGACCATCGCAGGGCCAGGCGCGCGGTCTCGACGTCGTTGACCTGCGCGGGATCGAAGAATTGTTTCTCCATAAGGCTCCGCTCCGTGCCGGAAAAAGAGCCATCCCCCTCCGCGGGGGATGGCTCGGCGCCCCGGCCTTAGAAACATAGCAGGGGGATGTTAAATTTTCAATACGGGGACTAGCAGGCTCCGGAGAAACCCATCCTGAACGGCATTTCATCGGCGCCGTGGGGCAAGTCGTCCTCCATAGCCAACGGCGCAAGTGATGTAACACGCCGAAAAATCTCTGGATGCAGGCAACTGTGGGCGACCACAGTCCCTCGAATTCATGAGATTTCTCGGCTGCTGTTGCGGCCGGCTAGCCCGCCAGCAGCCTGGCGATGAGCGCCAGATGGTTGCGCAGTTCCCGCCAGCGCCGGAGCTTGGATGTCCCGGAGCGTCTTGAGGCGAGAGGCACCGGCACTTCCACGATCTTCTTGCCCGCCTGATGGAGGCGGACCAGGATCTCGGCTGAGACCTCGAATCCGTCCGAACGGATGTCCAGACTGCGCAGCGCGGCCGTACGGTATAGACGGAGCATCGGAGTGTAGGAGGTCAGGCGGCGGTCGAAGAGGGCCCTGTACAGGGCGTTCAAGGCCAGGCTCGGCATCCTGCGGCCGAGGGGGACATCCCGCATCCCGCCGAGGAAGGGCGAGCCCGAGACGCAGTCAGCGTCATCGGAGCGCTGCGCTTCCAGCAGGCCGGCGATGTGCCTGGGATGGAAGGTCAGGTCCGCGTCCAGCGGCACGAACCAGTCCCCGTGGGCCTCCCGCAGGGCGCTCTTGAGCGCCGCGCCCAGGCCGAGGCCGACGGCGTGCCTGAGGACGCGCAGGCGCGCGCTCCCGCGAGAGAATTTCTGGAGCGCGGCATAGGTCCCGTCCGTGGATCCGTCATCAACGGCCAGGACTTCGTACCGGGTCCCCAGACGCTCCAATTCGGGGAACAGATCGGACTTCCACAGGGCGATGTTCCCCGTCTCGTCGCGGCAGGGGATGGCGACGCTCAGCACTTCGAGGTCTTGAAATACTCGACCGTCTTGCGCAGGCCGTCTTCCAGACGGACCTTGGGCGTCCACTTCAGGACGCGGCGGGCGATGGATATCTCGGGACAGCGCACCTTGGGGTCGTCCACGGGGAGCGGTTTGTGGACGATCTTGGACTCGGGGCCCGCGAGCCTTCGGATGATGCCGGCGAGCTCGAGGATGGTGACCTCGTGAGGATTGCCGAGATTGACCGGCGCGTTGATGCCCGAAGCGAGGAGGCGGATGATGCCTTCCACGAGGTCCGAGATGTAGCACAGACTCCGAGTCTGCCTGCCGTTCCCGTAAACCGTGAGGGGACGGTTGTGCAGGGCCTGCATGATGAAGTTCGGCACCGCGCGGCCGTCGTTCGCGCGCATGCGCGGACCGAAGGTGTTGAAGATCCGCACGATGCGGACCTGGAGGCCGTGGTAGCGGTGGTAGGCCATGGTCATGGCCTCGGCGAAGCGCTTGGCCTCGTCGTAGACGCCGCGAGGGCCGATGGGGTTGACGTTGCCCCAGTAGCTCTCGGGCTGCGGGCTCAGGAGCGGGTCTCCATACACCTCGGAGGTGGACGCCAGGACGAACGCCGCGCCCTTGTCCTTGGCCAGGCCCAGGGCTTTGTGCGTCCCCAGGGCGCCGACTTTCAGCGTCGGGATGGGGAACTGGGCGTAGTCGACCGGACTCGCCGGGGAGGCGAAGTGGAACACCGCGTCGAGCTTGCCCGGCACGTGGATGAAGTTCGTGACGTCCTGTTGGATGAAGGTGTAGGCGGGATCCCTGAAGAACCGGTCGATGTTCTCCACGCGGCCGGTGATGAAGTTGTCTATCCCGATGACCTTGTGCCCGTCCGCGAGCAGGCGCTCGGTCAGATGGCTGCCGATGAAGCCGGCCGCGCCGGTGATGAGCATCCTTTTGGACTTCATGGGCGTCCCACCGATCGGTACGTGAACCCGAGTCCCCGCAGGGTCTTGGGGTCGTAGAAGTTGCGGCCGTCGAGCAGGACGGGATTGCCCATGAGCTTGTAGATGCGGCGGAAGTCGAGTTGGCCGAACTCGGGCCACTCGGTGACCAGCACCAGGCAGTCCAAACCCTTGGCCGCGGCGTAGGCGTCCCTGGCGAAGGTCACGCCTTTGACCAGGGCTCTCGCCTTGTCCATGGCCACGGGGTCGTAGGCGGTGACGCGGCACCCGCGCGATTGGAGGCGCTTGATGATGTCGAGGCTGGGGGCGAAACGCAGGTCGTCCGTGTCGGGCTTGAAGGTCAGGCCGAGGATGCCGACGTGCTTGCCTTCGAGGTTCCAGAGGACCTGCTCGACGTGGCGCAGGACCCAGTCCTTCTGGGTGTCGTTGACCTCCGCGACCGCACGCAGGAGCCCGAAGTCGTAGCCTTTCTGCTTGGCGATCCAATAGAAGGCCTCGAGGTCTTTCGGGAAGCAGAATCCGCCGAAGCCCAGGCCGGCGCGCAGGAAATGGGAGCCGATGCGCTCATCGAGGCCCATGCCCTTGGCCACCATCGAGACGTCCGCGCCCACGGCCTCGCACACGCGGCTCACCGCGTTGATGTAGGAGATCTTCGTGGCCAAAAAGGAGTTCGACGCGTGCTTGATGAGTTCCGCGCTCTTGACGTCCGTGACCAGGACCGGCGCTTTGATGGGCGCGTAGAGCTCGCGCAGCGCCCGCTCGGCCCGCGACGAGGAGACTCCAAGGACGATGCGGTCCGGGTGCAGGGTGTCCTCCACCGCCGTCCCCTCGGCCAGGAATTCCGGGTTCGAGGCCACGTCGAAAGGCACGCCCCGCTTGTTGACGCGGCGCACGGTCTTCTCCACCCATGCGCCGGTCTCCACCGGGACCGTGGATTTGTCCACGATGACCGTATAGTCCCGCATGCAGCGCGCCACCTCCGCCGCCACGTTCTCCACGCAGGAGAGGTCCGCCGAGCCGTCGGGTCTCGGAGGCGTTCCAACGGCGATGAAGACCACCTGCGCCTGGCGGCCCTTGTGCTTCATCCCTACGGGGATGGAGTCCGTAAAGGCCAATCGGCCGTTTTTCATCTGTCGTTTCAGGATGGACTCGAGCCCCGGCTCATAGATGGGACAGCGGCCCGCTTGGAGGGTCCGGATCTTCTTTTTGTCCGAGTCCACGCATACGACCCGATGGCCGAGCTCGGCCAAGCAGGCGCCCGTGACGAGCCCCACATAGCCGGTCCCGATGACGCAAATGTTGTTGGATTTCATGGACAATACCTCGAAAATCCGGGACATCATACCATATAAGCGCGAGTAAACTTGTGGGGGTGTCGGCGATAACATAGAATACCCGGGCCATGGATACATTGAGGAAGAAGATTTCAGACCGCCGCGCGACGGTCGGAGTCATGGGCCTGGGATATGTGGGCCTGCCGCTGGCCCTTGAGTTCGCCCGAAAGGGGTTCTCGGTCACGGGCTTCGAGATCAACCCCTCGCTCGCGAGGGACCTGTCGAAAGGGACGTCCCACATCCCGGATGTCGCCTCCATGGACCTCAAAGAGGTCGTCGACGCCGGCCATTTCCGCGCCACCCGGGATTTCGACGGGCTCCGCCGGTGCGACGCGATCATCGTGTGCGTCCCCACCCCGCTCCGGAAGACCAAGGAGCCCGATGTCTCCCTCATCCAGAAGGCGTGCGGTGACATCGCGCGGCGGCTCCGGCGCGGACAGCTCGTTATCCTGGAAAGCACCACCTATCCCGGCACCACGCGGGAGATGGTCCTGCCCATGTTCGAGGCCCGGAGGCTCCGGCTCGGGCGGGACTTCCACCTCGCATTCTCCCCGGAGCGGGTGGACCCGGCCAACAAGGATTACGGCATCCCGAACACGCCCAAGGTCGTAGGCGGGCTGGACCGCGAGTCCACCGAGCTCGCGGCCCTGCTCTACGGGCAGATCGTGGAGCGCGTGATCAAGGTGTCGAGCGCGGACGCCGCCGAGATGGCCAAGCTGCTGGAGAACACCTTTCGCGCCATCAACATCGGGTTGGCCAACGAGTTCGCGCTCATGAGCCACCGTCTGGGCCTGGATGTCTGGGAGGTCATCGCCGCGGCTTCCACCAAGCCCTTCGGCTTCATGCCGTTCTACCCCGGGCCCGGCCTCGGCGGCCACTGCATCCCGGTGGATCCGACCTATCTGGCCTGGAAGATGAAGTCCATGAATTTCGAGCCGCGCTTCATCGAGCTGGCCACGTCGATCAACAGCCAGATGCCGGAATACGTCGTGGAGCGGGTCGTGGAGCTGCTCAACGGCAGGCGCCGGGCCGTGAACGGGAGCCGCGTCCTGGTGCTGGGCGTCGCCTACAAGCCGGATGTGAACGACATCCGGGAGTCGCCCTCCTTCGACGTCCTCAAGCTGCTCTCCGGCCTGGGCGCGCGCGTGCGCTACCACGACCCGTACGTGCCCAAGATCGGCTTCGCGGGGCTCAGGATGCGCTCCGAGCCGTTGACCGCGGCGTCCCTCAAGGGCGCTGACCTCGTGCTCATCCTGACCGCGCACCGCTGCGTGGACTACGGCTCGGTCGTCCGGCACGCGAGGCTGCTTTTCGATACGCGCAACGCCGCCGCGGGTCTGCGCGGAAGGAACGTCCACCGGCTATGACCGAGGAATCCGGACGCAGCGCCCTGGACCTGCGCGCCCTGGAGGTGCTCAAGGCCATCGGCAAGACGCTGAGCCAGATGACCCTCTACAGCGCGAGCCATCCGGCGGTCCGGGGGCTCATGGCGGATTCGGTCCGGCTGCTCGGGGAGGTCCTCTCCCAATGCGGCGGCGCGGTCTCCTATTCCGTGGACAACGACAAGCTCATCGCCAACGGGCGCGTCATCGGCCAGGCGGAGCAGGTGCCGAACTCGGTCCTGGCCCTGTTCAAGCGGTTCAAGCTCAGCAGCATCACGTTCCGGCCCGGCGTGACCGAGGACGAGATGGCTTCTTTGTGCCGGCTGGCGTCCATGAAGCCGGAGGCTCTCAAGGGCGTGGCCCCGCTCGAGCATCTGACGTCCTCCGGTGTGAAGAACATCACGCTCAACGAGGCGGTCTACGCCAAGGTCGAGGGGGAAGCGGCCCCGCCGCCTGAGACGGTCGTCCAGGGAGCGGCCGCCCCCGCGGCTCCCGCCGAGGTCGCCGCGGCTCCCGCTCCGCAGGCGGCGGACCTCCTCTCGCTCATCGAGGCGCAGACCCTGGAGAAGATGATCGCCGCCTTGGTGAGCTACGCGGTCCGCGACCCCGGGCAGCAGGTCGCGGTGATGCAGACCGTGCTCAAGCGCATCGAGAGCGACCTCGAGGGCCGGGTGCAGGAGGCGACCCGGGAGATCACGTTCCAGCGCAACGTCTTCCAGAACGAGGCCACCCGCACGCAGGCCGTGCTGGGCCAGGTCGCGGAAGGCGTGGTGGTGGTCGATGAGCAGGGCAAGGTCCTCATGATGAACCCGGAGGCCGAGGATCTCTTCGAGGCCCAGCTGGCGAGCGCCGCGGGCAAGGCGCTCCCGGATCTGGTCAAGAAGGAAGAGCACCTGATGGCCCTCTCGAAGGAGATCGCGACGCCCAGGGAGCGCGTGATCGGCAAGGAAGTGGACGTGGTCTCCACGGACGACGCCATGCGGACCTTGAGATCGTCGACCGTTCTCGTCCAGAACGAGGCCGGCAAGCCCGTGGGCGTCGTGTCCGCGATCACGGATAAGGCGAAGCACCGGGAGCTCGAGAAGATGGAGCGCGCTTTCGTCGCCCACGTCACGCACGAGCTGCGCGCGCCCCTCTCCGCGATCCACGCCGCGCTGGAGATCCTGAACGATTCCGTCGGGGAGAAGCTCGAGGGCGAAGACAAGAAGATGATGACCAGCGCCCTGTCCAACTCGGACCGGTTGGCGGACCTCATCACCAGCATCCTGGATTTCTCCAAGCTCGAGGCGGGGCAGATGGAGGTCTTCCCGAAGCCGGTCAACGCGGAGCGCATCGCCCACGAGGCGGTCGAGAGCATGCGGCCCTGGGCCCAGAAGCGGGAGGTCCCCCTCCGGCTCGAGGTCCAGTCCGGCCTGCCCATGGTGACGGCCGACCTGAGCCGCTCTCTCCAGGTCATGGTCAACCTCATCTCGAACGCCATCAAGTTCTCCCCCAAGGGCCGGGACATCACGGTCAAGGTCGCCACGGGGGGAGAGTCCGCGCGCCACTTCGTGGTCTACTGCGTGCAGGACGTGGGGCCCGGCATCCCCAAGGACCAGCAGGCTCGGGTGTTCGAGAAATTCGTGCAGATCGCGGCCGGAGAACGGCACGTGGGCGGCACCGGCCTCGGGTTGGCCATCGCCAAGGCTTTCGTGCACATGCAGAAGGGCCAGATGTGGCTCGAGAGCGAGCCCGGGAAGGGAGCCCGCTTCTACTTCTCGCTTCCCATCTATGTCCCTCCAAAGGAAGAGGAGGAGGCGGCGAAGGCGGCTCCGAAGAAGCTGCCTTGGTGGAAGCGTCTCTTCGGGATCAAGTAGTCTACGCTTTGGCCAGGACGTAAGCCCGTACATCCGTCGCCCCGGCTTCCCGCAGCGCCAGACCGCATCCCTCCAGCGTCCCTCCGCTCGTGCACACGTCGTCGATGAGCACGACCTTCAGGCCCCGCAGGCCGGAATGCGCCTTAAAGGCGGCCCTGAGCCTTCCGAGACGTTCGCCGCGCCGCAGCCGCGCCTGCGCGGGCGTGTCCTCCACGCGGCGCAGCGCTTCCAGCACCGGGATATGCGCGGCGGCGGAGACCGCTTGCGCGAGCATGCGCGCTTGGTCGAAACCCCGGCTGCGCAGCCGGGCCGGATGGAGGGGCACCGGGACGAGCGCGTCGGCCAGGGCCAATTCGGGGTAGCTCGGCCAGAGGGAGGCCATCCAATCGGCCAGCACTCGGCCCACACTGAGCCTGCCGGAGTACTTGAAGGCGTGGACGAGCGCGGGGAGGGGCCCTTCATAGGGGAACGCGGCCCGCAGGAGGTCCACGGCGAAGAGACGGCTCCGGCACTCGGGGCAGCAGGTCTCCGGCCCTTCCCACGGGGCGCTGCAGCGCGCGCACGAAGGCCCTTGCGAGGGTCTGAGGGCTCTCAGGCAGGGGCCGCAGAGCGGACCGGAGAGGGGGAAGGGGATGTCCTCCCGGCAGAAGAGGCAGACCCGGGGAAGGAGCAGATGCATGAGGAGGGGGCGGGGGTCCCTCATACATACGAGTACGAGCGAGATGCGGAAAAGTTCCCTCAGCCCTAGAACTGGAACGTCATCAGGGTCCCGAACTGGTAGGAGACGTACTCCTCCTCCTTCGTGTACTTGTGCCACAGGCGGGACGCGGCGCCGTTGAGCGTCATGCGCAGGTTCTTGGATATCTCGTAGTCCGCGCTGGTGTTGAGGTTGAAGAGCCGGGAGTTGTCCGCGAGGGTCACGGGCGAGGACCGCATGGTGAAGGCGAGGGTCGTGGTCCAGATGAAGCGGTTCGTGAACGCGAGGGCCTTGCGGGCGAAGGGGAGCTGGAGCCCGCGCGGCATGCTCACGTCCGCGCGCATGAGCAGGCTGGGCGTGATCACCGTGATGTTCGTCGTCTCGGCCCCGGTCCCGAGCCGCGTGACGTCGGTCTGGTAGTCCACCTTCGGCGTGAGCCGGACCTTGCGCATGTCGAAGGTGGTCTGGGCCGTCGCGTCCTTGTGCTCTGTCGTCTGGGTCACCTTGCCGACGAGCAGGTCCTTGGCCTTCGTCCTGCGCAGGTTGAAGCTCAGGCTCGTGTCGAAGCGGCCGCGGATCATGGCGCGCAGGTCGCTCCCCAGGCTGTCGTCCGAGTCGCGGTTGAGCCCGACGTTGAGGGTGTTGTGGGCGGCGTAGCGCATGTTGATCTGGCCGTTGCGCATCCACTTCTCGGCGAACAGGAGCTTCTCGAGCTGGCCCAGCGTGGCGATGAGGTCCGGCAGGGTGGTGGAGATGGTCTTCGAGCGCGTCCCGGTCTTGTCGTTGCGCTGGATGCTCCGCACGAGGTTGTTGGACATGGAGAAGGTCTTGAAGGCGGCCTTCCGCCCCTTGATGTCGTAGGCCTCCAGGGGGGACCAGCGCTGGGTGGAGTTGAAGGTGTCGCGCAGGGTGAGATTGGTGCGCTGGACCACTGGCCCCGAGGTGCGCAGCGGGGTCCGGATCCACAAGGCCGTCGTCGAATCGAAGCCCCTCTCGACTTTCTCGTAGGTGTCTCCGTCCTGGAGCTGATAGCCGTTGGTCAGCGACATCGAGCGGAAGAGCTTCGTCCTGGACCATATCTCCGCGATGTTCAGGGTCAGGCCGATGTTCCCGGTGGCGCTCCGGTTGATGGTCTTCAGGTCGCCGATCCCGTAGACATAGGAGAGGTTCCCGACCGTGTGGGTCGCCCGGTTCAGGAGGTTGTTCTCGATGGTGGAGACGCTGTAGCCGACCGAGGGCCTGAGCCAGGACAGGATGCGCCAGGCGGAGGTGAAGCCCACGGACTGGTTCTTGGACTTGGGATAGCGGAGGTGCTCTTCGCGGTCCTCGGCGAGCAGGGTGACCCGCTTCTCCGTGACCGTGGTCAGGGAGTAGTTCGGGCTGAAGCTCGAGTCGCGCCAGGGGGTGAACGCCAGCCTGGCTCCGTAGCCGGTCGTGAGCTCGTCGGAGTTGTGGTAGCCCTCCTGGCGGCGGACGAGCGGGTCGTCGAAGCTGACCTTGACCATGGACCGGCGGTAGGTCAAGTCCAGGCTCTGCGGGAGCCAGGGCCTCTTCCCGGGGACGGTGTAGGTGAGCGCGGAGTTGTAGGTCTGCGCGTCGTCCAGGCGCGTGAGGAGTTGCCGCTCGGTGCGCTGCCGGTCGTAGGAGAGGCTCAGCCTGGGCAAGGCGCCGAGCTGGAACGTCCCGACCGCGTTCCCCGCGTAGGTCGTGACCTTGCCCTGCGAGAGGAGCCCCACCAGGTTGGAGCGGTCCCCGGTCGCCTGGGTGTTCGGGGTCGTCACGACGGAGCGGCTCAGGCTGAAGCTCATGGGGAAGAACGAGAGACGGCTGAAGTTGAGGTAGCCGCTGTCCTGGCGGTTGTCCTGGTTCGCCACGAGGGTCGTCGGGGTCTCGTAGTTCCTGTCCACGAAGCGGTACTTCATGCCGAAGGTCGCCCAGCCGGGGACGGCGAAATCCATCTGCAGCTTCGCGGCCATGCCGGTCCGGGTGATGGGCTGGGCCAGATAGATCTCATTGAGCCAGACCGCGCCGGTATTACCCGTCGCCGCATGGTCCGCTTTCGAGTATATCCCCGCGGTGATGACCCCGATGTTCTGCAGGGAGGGGTTGCCGGTGGACAGGACCACCGTGCCCGCCGGGGCCTGGCCCACCTCCCACCGGTCCGGGATCTGGTCTCCGCCCACGTCCACCTGACGCGCGGTGATCTTCTTCCACCCTTGGAACTTGATCGGGACTTGGACCTCGAAGAAGCTCTGGTCCGCGCCGGCGCGCAGGAAGAAGACCTTGTTCCCCGTCGTATCCGTGCCGGCCGTTCCCGTGCTCTGGGCGTTGCCGTAGAGCAGGAAGGTGAACTCGCGGTGCTGGCTGATGTCGAGGGCTTTCGTGTACACGCGCCGGGTGTAGACCGTGGTGTTCGCGGTGAGGTTCCGGTAGGACAACTGGAGAGACTGCTCCGTGAGCGTGTCGGTGCGGCCCTCCTTCTTCATCTCATCCACGCTGCCGTAGAGCTCGTTGAACACGTCGTTGGCTTCACCCGGCGAGCTGAAGATGGGCAGGTATCCCGGATTGTCCACGTTGTTGACCGCGCTCACGTCCAGCCCTCCGGTCGCCGTCGATCCGGCCACGGCGGGGTCGCCCCCCTGGCCTCTTTGCCAGGAGTTGCCGACCACGGCGATGCGGGCGATGCGGAGCATGCCCGAGGCCGAGCCGCCGTTCCCCTGACGCAGGGAGATGCGCAGCTGCTTGACGGCCTGGAAATTGTTGACCGTGGCGGTGGTGATGTTGAGCGGGATCTGGAACACGTGGTAGCGGCCGTCGTCCGTGAAGTCCAGGACGGTGCGCGTGGACCCGGAAGTGGCGTCGTAGAGGTCCCCGTGACCGGCTCCGCCGAGCACTCCGCAGGTCGGATTGCAGAGGTAGCCGTAGTTCCCGCCCTGGCCGTCATCCGGGTCCAGGGTCCCGTCGCGGTTGAGGTCCTCGGAATCGATGCGGCCGTTGCTCGCTCCCACGCTCTCGAGCCCGCCGGCCGAGGGGTTGTAGGAGTAGCCCCCGTCCTCGCCGAGGTTCAGGATGCCGTCGAGGTTCACGTCTTCCGTGTCGTAGATCCCGTCGCCGTCCGAATCCTCGTTGATCCCGCCCAGGCGGAAGTTGATCTCGTTGTCGGAGGCCGCGCCTTGATAAAGAGTGACCTCGAGCAGGGTCTTTTGGGTGAAGTCCACCCCGGTCGGGGAGAACGGGTAGACGACGGAGACCTCCTTGGTCGTGGATCCGGTCAATGTGAAATCGTAGTCGAGCTGAAGGACTTTCTGGGAGTCCTGCTCCGTCGTGGGGGCGCTTGGGTTGATGTTCTTTATCCGCTCGTCGATCGTGGTCCGCGTGAGGGCGGCCGGGGCCGCGCTCTTGCCCGTCGGGTTGGACGCGGGGAGCCATAAAGTGCTGAGCAGGCCGGCGGAGTCCTCCTGCTTGACCCCCTCCATGTTGTCGATGAGGGCCCGCTTGGACAGGTTGGGGTTGGCGCGGCTCTGCGCGATCTCTCCCGCGAAGGAGCCGGTCAGCCGGGGCAGGAGCCGGATGTCCTTGAGCTGCGTGTCGAACTCGTAGACGAGCAGGCTCTTGGCCAGCTCGCCCACGGAAGGGATGGTCGGGGGCTTGGAGCCGCTCTGATAGAGCAAGGTCGAGCCCACGGACCAGCGGTTCTCGATGAGGTCGCAGGAGACGCGGGTCCCCAGCAGGCTCTCGGTGGCCACGCCGGCGAACGGCGCCACCTCGAAGGTGACGTCGATCTGGGAGTCGGTCCTAATCCGGCCCTCGTTGAAGAATGTGAGGAAGCCGGACTCATAGTCGATGAAGTAGTCGGCGTTCCGGGTCAGGCGGACGCCGTCGAGGATGACGATCTCCGACTGGAGCACCAGGTTGGGCTCCAGGAAGAAGGTCTTGAGGCGGAAGCGGTACTCGAGCTGGAAGAGATACTTGTGGATCGCGCTCTGCCGGGCGTAGATCTCGGCGTCAGCCGTCGCGCTGTCTCCGACCACCGCGAAAGGCTCGCGCAGCTGGAAGATGCCGTTCTCGAAGTCCACGTCGATGTTGTCCGGGTAGACCTGCGTCGGGTTGAGGGCGGCGCCGACGTTGTTCCTGTTCTTGTCCAGCACGCGCAGGAAGAAGCTGCCGCGCCCGTCGTCGCGTACGATCGAGGTCTGTCCGATGCCGTAGAAGGTCTTGAGCTCGCGGTTATGCCCGGTTTCGGTCGATAGGGCGATGGGCACGTCCGCGAATGTCTTCATGAGTTTGGGCCAGCCGTTCCCGGTGGGCCTGCCGGTCCCATAGGCGGTCAACGAGGATTTCTCGACGCTGAGCTGGTTCCCGGTGGCGTCCACGAAGTCGACGGCCACCACGTCGGAGTCCGAGAGCATGCGGCGGAAGGTGAGGATGCCCTTGATGTAGTCCACGGTGTAGTCCACGCCCGCGGCCAGCTGGACGAAGCGGCCCGTGAAGGTCGAGGAGGGTACCGCGAGGTCGTCGGTCTCCAGGGTGAGGTCGTTGACGTTCTGCTGCTGCTGGAAGATGCTCTGCCTCGAGAGGTAGACGCGCTCGCTTCCGGGCAGGATGGGCAGCCGCGCGGTGTCGCCGAAGGTGAGATCGTAGTACTGCTGCCGCAGATAGCTGATGTCCGGGACGTCGCGGGTCACGAACTGGGTGTTCCCCTTGAACTGCTTGGTCTTGGTCGTGCCCTTGGTGCGGCTGCCGATGAAGATGGCGCGGAAGCGCTTCATCTTGACCTCGACGCGTATGCCGAAGAGCTGCTTGTTGTATGACACGAATTCCGTGGCCGGCAGGGAGAGGTCGATGTCGCCGAAAGAGGCGTTCTGCACGACCTCGTTCGGGTCTCCCTGGTACACCACGGAGATGTCCTGCTTGTTCGTCTTGGTGTCGTCGTAGTCCACGTTGACGGTGATCTTGGGGCCCACCTTGCCCTGCATGCGCAGCTGCAGCTGCTGGGTGATGTCCAGGAGGTTCGTGCTGCCCCCGCGGCCGGAGGTGGTCTGCTCTCTGAGGTAGCGCTTCTCGCTGAACGTGAATCCGATGAGCTTGCGCCCCGTGATGCTCAGGCTCGTCTCATAGCCGGGCGCGATGAGTTCCGGGGGCGCGGGCTGCGGGGGCGGGGCGACCTCCGCTTCAGCGATCGGGACGACCGCGGGGATCGGCGGCAGGATCGGGATTTCCTCCTCGACCCGGATGCCGGCCTCCTTGTTCGCGCGCATGCGCTCCCAGCGCGCGGTGTCGAACTCCAGGGGTTTGAGTTCGAGCAGGAACTTCCCGAAGTCCCGCGAGGCGGCGCTGGAAGGCGCGGCGGTGAAGATGCGGCTCGGGTCCTCGCGGTCGAGGAGGAGGAAGGGGCCCGCGCCGAGGACCCAGTCCGGAAGGGGTTGGGCCGCTTCGGGAGGTTCCGCGGCGGGGACCGTTTTCTTGACCGGCGGGGGAGCCTCCTCCTGGAAATCGGGGTCGTAGGGGAGGCTCAATTGCGAAAAAGAGGGGAGCGCCCAACCCAGAAGGGCTCCGGACAGAAGGATACGACGGAAGATCCGTTTCGCCAAGATGATGCGGTGCGCGGCTGTCTTTCGTTCCTCGGCGTGGCCGGACGCGCCTGCGCGCTTACGCGCGCAAATGGCGCGTCGTAAGTGTAACAGGGGGGTGTTACTGTGTCAAGATGCGGCTGATATGACTTATAGTATCATCTCCCTGTCCATGAGGATCCTGACCCGTTATCTCCTGCGTACATTCCTGCCTATCTTCGCGCTCTGCGTGGTGCTCTGCCTCGGCGTGCTCCTGATGAACTACTTCGTTAAGCTCTTCAACGTCGCCGTGGTGAAGGGCATCTCGCCCGTCTGGATCCTCCTCTGCTTCAGCCGCCTTCTTCCGAATTTCTTGTCTCTGGCCCTGCCCATGGCCTACGTCGTGTCCCTGCTCCTGTCCTTGGGGCAGCTCTCCGATACCGGGGAGGTGCTGGCCTTGCGTTCGGCCGGGTTCTCCTTCAGGGAGATCCTCGCCCCCTTCTTCATCTTGTCGGCCTGCCTGAGCGGGCTGCTTCTCTACATCAACCACATCGCCAGCCCGGACGGCTTCCGCGCGTTCCGGGACCTCTATACGGACGCCATGTCCCAGGTTTCGCGCGTCTCCCTCGAGCCGAGGACGCTCACCCGGGTGGGGGACTGGGAGCTCTACGCCGACGCGGCCGACGAGGGGAACGGGGAGCTCTCCGGAGTGCGGCTCATCAAGCGGGAAGGGAACTACAAGCGCCTGCGCGTCTGTGCTCCGCAGGGCCGCACCTGGGCGGAGAAGGGCCGCGGGGTGCACATGGAGCTGAAGGACGGCACCCTGCTGTGGCCGAACGACGATCCGGCCAGCCGCACCTCGTCCACGTTCGGACGCTATCATTTCTTCCATCCTTTCGCGGATCCCCGGAGGGCGGTCCGCACCCCGGACCTGCAGGAGCTCAACACCCCGCGGCTGCGCGAGGCGTTGAAGGACCCGTCCTTGACCGCCCAGAAGCGCCGCGAGTACACGACGGAGGCCGTGCTGCGCTCGGCCGGGGCCCTGGCCCCTTTCGTCCTTTTCTGGATCTCCTGCCCCTTGGGCCTGAGCATCGAGCGCCGCAGCCGGGCCGTTTCCTTCGGGCTGAGCCTGGTCGTGATGTTCGGCTATTACGGGTTCCTGGCCCTGGGGATCGGGCTGGGACGGCGGGACTTGGCGTGGTCCCCCTGGAGCCCGTGGCTTGCGGACGCGGTCTGCCTGGCCTGCGGAGGCGTCCTCTGGCGGAGGAGGCTCAGCCGATGAGGATATTCACCCGCTACGTGGCCGCGCGGTTCCTGGGGCCCTTCCTCTTCGGGCTCGGCCTGTTCGCTCTGCTCGTCTTCCTCGGCGACCTGTTCGACAAGCTCAACCGCATCATCACGAGCCCGGCTTCCGCCGGGGTGATCGCCCGATATCTGTTCCTGCAGGCTCCCACGTGGGCGGTGCGCGTGGTCCCTATGGCAACGCTCCTCGCGGTCCTGTTCTCCGTCAGCGCCATGGCGCGCAGCGGCGAGTTCGTGGCGGTGCTGGCGGCCGGAGTGCCCGCGAAGAGCTTTTTCAGGCCGCTGCTGTGGCTGTCGCTGGCCGTGGCCGGTCTCGCCTTCGCGGCCCAGGAGACGCTGCTTCCGGCGTGTTTCCGCGGGGCCCAGCGCCTCTGGAAGGAGCAGGTCAACCCGGAATGGGAGTGGGACAAATTCGAGGACGTCGTGATGACCGTCTCGCCGGACCGGCTGGTGTCCGCCACGCAGTTCGTGGTCAAGGAAGGCGTCATGAAGCGGCCCGTGCTCGACGACTACTCGGGCCATGGCCTGCTCCGGCAGCTCGATGCGGCCGAGGCCCGCTGGGACGCGTCGAAGGGGGGCTGGGTCTTCCTCAAGGGCGTGGAGCGCGCCTTCGACGCCAGGGGGGGTGTGCTCCGGGAGACCCCGTTCGAGTCCCTGGACACGGACTTGAACGTCCCGCCGAAGGCGCTGCGGCCGACGCATCAGAAGCCGGACGAGATGAGCCTGGCGGAGACTTGGCGCTTCGTGCGCCATCTGAGGAGCGTGGGCCAGCCCACGCATCGCGCCCGCACGGCGCTGCACGCGAAGCTCGCCTATCCGTTCACGAACCTCATCCTGTGCAGCCTCGCCGTCCCTCTCGCTCTGCGCCTGCGCGGGTCGAGCAAGGCCGTGGCTTTCGGCGCGGCCCTGGGCGTGGGCTTCGTCTATCTCTGGGCGATGCAGATGGGGCAGACCCTGGGCGAGACCGGCCGGGTTCCTCCGGTGCTGGCGGCGTGGATGGCCAATCTGGCGTTCGGGGCGGCTGGACTGCTGTCCTACCGGAAGATCGAGCTCTAGGCCGCGGAAGCGGCTTGGCCCTGAGCGGATATTAGACGTGCTTCAGCGAATGGGCTAGGGACTACAATTCCACGAGATGCTGGTCTTCGGGCTCCGGCTTGACGAGCACGATGCGGAAGCCCGCGAACCGCTTGCGCAGGATCCGGTAGACCAGCTCCCATGACACGAGGAAGAGGAGCGGCAGGGCGAGCAGGAAGAACAGCGCCCGCGAGACGTTGTCGGCGCCCGCGGGCGTGAGCTGGAGCATGCTCGCGAGCAGCACCAACACCAGGCTTTGGAGCAGGCCGACGAGCAGCAGTCCGATGAAATAGCGCCAGACCAAAGCCCACCAGACGGTCAACGCGATCCGCCTGGTGGGCTCGATCCGGTCCATACTAGGCGGCGAAGGCCGGGGCCCGGGAGGCCTTGCAGGTTTTGCCGGCGGCATCCCGCAGGGCTTCCGCCTTGTCGGTTTTCTCCCACTCGAAGCCGGGCTCGTTGCGGCCGAAGTGGCCGTAGGCCGCGGTCTTGCGGAAGATGGGCCGGCGGAGCTTGAGGCTGCTGATGATCCCGCGCGGGGTGAGGTCGAAGTGCTTGCGCGTCAGTTCGACCAGACGCTCGTTCGGCACCACTCCGGTGCCGGACGTGTCGATGAATACGCCGACGGGCTCCGCCACGCCGATGGCGTAGGCGAGCTGCACCGCGCACTCGGCGGCCAGGCCCGCGGCCACGATGTTCTTGGCGACGTAGCGGGCCATGTAGCAGGCCGAGCGGTCGACCTTCGTCGGGTCCTTGCCCGAGAAGGCCCCGCCGCCGTGGGAGGCGGCCCCGCCGTAGGTGTCCACGATGATCTTGCGCCCGGTCATGCCCGTGTCCGATACGGGCCCTCCGACCACGAACTTGCCGGTGGGGTTGATGAGGAACTTGGTGCGGTTGTCGAGCAGGCGCTTGCCGAGCACCGGCCGGGCCACCACGTCGATGAGCTCCTTGCGGGCCTTCTCCGTGATGCAGCGGCCGCTCTTGTCCAGGATATCCTCGGTGTGCTGGGTCGAGAGCACCACGGTGTCGACCCGGAGGGGCCGGCCGTCGAGGTACTCGACCGTCACCTGGCTCTTGCCGTCCGGGCCGATGTAGTCGAGTTCTCCCTTCTTGCGCACGTCGGCGAGCTTCCGGACGAGCTTGTGGGCGAGCATGATGGGCAGGGGCATGAGCTCCGGGGTCTCGGTGGTGGCGTAGCCGAACATCATACCCTGGTCCCCGGCGCCGCCCGTGTCCACTCCCTGGGCGATGTCCGGCGACTGGGTCCCGATCGCGTTGAGCACGGCGCAGGTCTCGTGGGAAAAACCGAACTTGAGGTGGGTGTAGCCGATCTCCCGCACGATCTCGCGCGTGAGGCGGTCCACGTCCACGAAGGTCTTGGTGGTGATCTCGCCGCCCACGATGACCATGCCGCGGGTGACGAAGGTCTCGCAGGCCACGCGGCCCATGGGGTCTTCCTTCATGATGGCGTCGAGGACGCCGTCGGAGACCTGGTCGCAGACCTTGTCCGGATGGCCCTCGGTCACGGATTCCGAGGTGAAGAAATACCTGCCGTGCTTCTGCATATTTCCTCCTTGGGAGAACGTGAACAACCGGTCTATTTTACAAAAATCAGAGCTGCGCGTGAACCCATTTCGCGCCGGCGTCCAGGAGTTCCTGGGTGCGCTTGGCGGAGTCCGTCTCCGCGTAGGTCCGGATGACGGGTTCGGTCCCGGACGGACGGAGCAGGAGCCAGTGGCCGCCATCGAGCACGACTTTGACCCCGTCGATGTCGGTCATGCTCTTGACAGCGGATCCGGCGAGCTTCTTCGGGAGGCGCTTCGCGACCTTGGCCGTGAAGACGGCCTTGTCCACGGCCGCGCGGTGCAGGCGGAAATCCACGCGCCGGAAGCAGGACTTCCCGTACTTGGCCTCCACCGCGGCCCAGAGCTCGGAGGGGGTCTTGCGCGATAGGGCGCACATCTCGAGCAGGAGCAGTCCGGTCAGGAGGCCGTCGCGTTCCGGCGGATTGCCTTTCCAGGCGTAGCCGCCGGACTCTTCCGCGCCGATGACGGCCTGTCCGGAGGCCAGGGCCTCCCCCACGTGCTTGAAGCCCACGGGTAGCTCCTCGAAAGGCAGTCCATGGGCTTGCGCGACGCGTCCGGAGAGGTACCCCAGGGAGACGGATTGCACGATCTTCCCCTTGATGCCGCGCTGGGCGATGAGGTGCTCCAGCAGCATGGGGTAGACCTGGCAGGGGGTGAGGTAGCGGCCCTTGTCGTCGATGACCCCGACGCGGTCGCCGTCGCCGTCGAGGGCGATGCCGATGAGGGCCTTCTCCTTGAGCACGCGCTCCTTGAGCGCGCCCAGATTGGCCTCGATCGGCTCGGGGTGGATCCCGCCGAAGAGCGGGTCGTGCGCGGCGCGCATCTCGATGAGCCTGCCGCTCTTGACGAGTTCGCCCATCATCCCGGCGCTCGCCCCGTACATGTAGTCCACCACGACCGGCTTGGACAGGCGGCCGATGAAGCGGGAGGGATTCGCCCGGCCGCGCAGGAAATCCACGTACTCCTTGCGGAAGGATTTCCGCAGGAACTTGTCCGCGCCGTTGCGCATGGGATTGGCTCGGTCGAGACAGGATTCGATGGCCCCGGTGACGGAGTCCGGGGCGGCCTTCCCGTCGATGCGCACCTTGATGCCGTTGTACGCGGCCGGGTTGTGGCTGGCCGTCACCATGATGCCGAAGGTCTTGAGCTTCTTCGTCAGCAGGGACAGGGCCGGCGTCGGCAGGGTCTCGGAGCAGAGCGTGACCCGCATGCCGTTGGACGCGAGGACGCGCGAGATCTCGAGGGCGTAGGCGTCCGATTGGAAGCGCCGGTCGTAAGCCACCACGGCGGAGGGCTTGGGGGTGGGCTTCGGCATCTGGCCCTTTATGTGATTCGCGACGGCCTGGGCCACGCGGCGGACGTTGTCGAAGGTGAAATCGCGGGCCATGAGACCCCGCCAGCCGTCGGTGCCGAATCTTATATCCATGGAGGTTGCCTCACAGTTTAGAGAATCCCGTCACGACCGAGCCGTCGCCCAAGGCCCTTCCGGGGCCCACTTCCGAGTCGTGGCCGATGCGGCATCGGCGTCCGATCACGCAGCCGCTCAACCGCGCGCGAGGGCCGATGGAGGACCCTTCCAGAACGACGCAGTCCTCGAGCACCGCGCCCTCCGCGACCGAGCAGCCCTCGCCCAGACACACCCCCCGGCCCGGGTCGACGCGGGCGCTGCGCGCCGGCTTGAACGGAGCCTTGCCGGAGAGGATGTCCCGATTCGCCTGAAGGTACTTTCCCACCGTCCCGATATCGAGCCAATAGCCGCGCGTGATCCACCCGAACACGCGCGCCCCGTCGCGCACCAGGCGGGGGAAGAGCTCGCGTTCCAGGGAGAAGACGGTCCGGGGAGGGATGAGATCGAGGATGCGGGGCTCGAAGATGTAGGCTCCGGCGTTGATCGTGTCGCAGGGGAGCCTGCGGGAGCGAGGCTTCTCCAGGAAGCGCTCCACGCGGCCCGTCTTGTCCGTGACGACAAGGCCGTAGTTCCGGGGGTCCGGGACCTTGACCAGCGTGATGGAAACATCCGCGCGGGCGCGTTCGTGGCTCCGGACCAGGGACGTGACGTCGAGGGATTGGAGCACGTCGCCGTTGAGCACGAGCGTGCGGCCGTCCAGGAATCTTCGAGCGTTCCCCACCCCGCCGCCCGTCCCGAGAGGGACGCGCTCGTGCACGTAGCGCAGCCGCATCCCCAGCCCGCGGCCGTCGCCCAGGGCGCGCTTGAAGTCCAGCGGACGGTACGCCGTGGCCAGCACCGCCTCGCGGATGCCGTGGCGCCGGAGATTGGCCAGCTGATAGAGAAGGAAGGGCCGGTTGGCCAGGGGGAGCAGGGGCTTGGGAGTCCCGAGAGTGAGAGGCCGCAGCCGCGTGCCCAGCCCGCCGGAAAGGATGACGGCCTTCACGGGCGGAATGATAGCAAAAATAATATAATCCAACACCTTGGAAGAAGAAGGACGCATATATGGGCAGGATGAGACCGAGCCGGAGTTCACGGACGAGTCGGTCCCGGAGGTATCCGACCGCAAGGCCCTAGCCGGCAGCCTGATCGCGGTCATGGCCCTCATCGTCTTCCACGCCTGGCAGCTCCTCGATTGGAATCGGCTCGAAGGCCGTCCCCCGGCTTGGGACCAGTCCATCCATCTCGAGATCGCTCAAGATTACAAGCGAGCCATCGCCAAGGGCGACCTCAAGGACCTCCTGTTCCTCAAGCCGAAGCCCGGGATGCCGCCGTTCCCGCCCTTATACCATCTGAGCCTGCAGCCGGCCCTGGACGCGGCCGATCCGGCCTCGGCGGCCCGGCTTCCCAACATCCTGTACATGGCCATACTCTGCCTGTCGGTCTGGGGCGTCGGCAGGCGCTTCGCCGGGGAATGGGGCGGGCTGGGCGCCGCCGTCCTCATGTCCTGCATCCCGGAGGTGCAGTGGCTCTTCCGGGAGCAGCTCGTGGACCTGGCGCTCATTGCCTGGGTGGCGGCCGCCTACTGGGCTTTGATCGAGTCGCGCGAGTTCGAGCGCTTCGTGCCTTCCGCTCTCTGCGGCCTCCTTTTCGGGGCCGCGATGATGACGAAGTGGAGCGCGTTCAGCTACTTCCTTCCCGCGCTCGGGGCCGCCGTGCTGGCGGCGCGTCAGCCGGGCAGGTCCAGGAATATCGCGGTCTGCGGCCTCTTTTCCATCGCCGCCTGCCTGCCGTGGTATCTGGCCCAGTGGCCCGTCGTGCTCCCTCGCCTAGTGGAGGCATCGAAGGACCAGGCCGTGCCGGTCTGGAAAGGCGGAGCGGCCTTCACCTATCTCTGGCAGATGTTCAACGGGCTGGAGCTGCCTTTCTGCCTGATCGGACTGGTCTCCCTGGCCGTGCCTTCGGCGCGCCGAGGGCGCGGGGGAGGGACCCTTCTCGTGTTGTGGTTCCTGAGCTCCTTGGTCTTCTGGACCTTGGTCCCGAACCGGCAATTGCGCTATCTTCTGCCCGGCATCGTCCCTCTCGCCGTGCTCGCCATGGGGCCGTGGCCCAAGAAGATGCTGGCGGCCCTATGCGCGTTCCAGCTCTTCGGCGCGTTCAATTATCCGCGGGCCCTGGTTCCCCCCGTCAATATCGATCTCATCGCTCCGGTGGTCCTGTTCCGCAGCCAGCGGCCGGCGAAAGAGGATTGGAAAACACGGGAGATCCTCCAGGCCGCGGCTTCCCTGCATGATCCGCAGAGCACTTCCGGCAACATCACCTTCCTGGCGAACCACCCGCAGTTCAACGGATCCATCTTCGACTGGGAGCTCAGCCGCCTCGCCCCGTTCCCGGTGGCCATGCGGGGAGTCAATCGCCGCGTCTGCGAGCTTTCCGAGTTCCTCCTGCTCAAGACCGAGTCCTTGGGTCCGGCATGCGTAGTGAACCAGCTGCCCAAGGTCCGCGACGAGATCCTGATTCCGGGAAGCTGGTTCCTCAGAGGCTACCAGCAGGCCCGGACGTGGGACCTGCCGGACAAGAGCCAAGCGGTCCTGTACCAGCGCCGCCGCCCCAAGGAGCCTCCGTTCCCGGAGAAGCGGGCGCGCTACGACTACTACGAGAACGACCACCTTACGGCCGAAGGCTTGAGCCTGGAGTTCGGGCCGTGGGACGCCGAGCGCGGAGTGTATCCCAAGGCGGTGATCCGCGCGTCCGCCGCGACCTTCCGCGGCTTGCGGATCGACGACCTGGCGCTGGAGCTCTACGACCTGCTCATGGTCCCGGTCGAGACGCCGGACCCCAAGACGCCCAAGTACCGGCAGGACCTGCTCCTGGACGTGCGCCTGCTCCGCCTGAGCCGGCTCAAGGTGCTCTCCGCCTCGGTGTCCGAGGACTCGGCCGCCGCGTTCATGAAGGCGCGCGCGCCCAAGCTGCAGTCCGCCAAGTTCACCCTGGACAAGACGGTCTCGCTGGAGGTGAAGGCGCGGAATATCCCGATCTTCGCCGAGGCTTTCGCCGAATTGGCGGCGGACAAGAAGTCCTTGACCCTGGGCCTTAAGAGGCTGGCGGTGCGCGGCATCCCGTTCCCGATGGGTCTGCTCGGCCCGCACCGGCGCTACGTGCTGGACTTCGCTCCGGACGAGGAGCTTCCCTTCGAGATCGAGATGGGCGGACTGACGATCGCGGGGGGACGGCTCGTGATCCGGTCCTGACTACTCCTTCACCGCGTACATCTCGATAGTGCCGCCGCACTGGAGCGCGGCTTCCAGCACGGTCAACAGCACGGCCAGGGGGACGAGCGCGGGCAGCAGGGCCGCGATGAGCAGGGCCTGGAACGGATGGCGCCGCAGGGGCGTGGTCCTGGAACTGCGGTTCTTGAGGATGTCGTAGAGGAAGTTGAACCGGAAGCCCAGCGCGTTGAACAGGCTCTGCAGCCAGCCGTAGGGGTTCTGTTCGAAGGAAAAGTGGGCGGTCTCCACCGGTCTGAACCCGCTCTTGCGCAGGGCGGCCTCCAGCGAGCGCCGGCTGAAGTGGTAGTAGTGCCGGGGGATGTCCAGGTGGAACCAGTTCCGTCCCGAGAACCGGGCCTGGAGACTGTCCAGGTTCGGGACAGCCACGGCCAGCAGGCCGCCCTTCTTCAGCAGGGCGTGCGCGTGCCGCAGGGCTGCGAAGGGATTGCCCATGTGCTCCAGGACATGCCAGAAGATGACGGCATGGAACTGCTCGGCGCCGTACGGGGCGGTCATGAAGCTCCCCACGTGGACCTTGGCTCCCCGGTTCCTCGCGTTCCACGCGGCATGTTCCGAGATCTCGACCCCGTACGGCTCATAGCCCAGCTCCCGCAGATGGCTCAGGAGTATGCCCCGGCCGCAGCCCACGTCGAGCACCGGGCCGAGACGGCACCTGCGGCTCACGGCCAGGGCCCGGCGACGCCGGAAAAGGCGCACGAGGGACTCCAGAGACCAATGGAAGCGGACGTTCTCCCGGCCGTAATAGGCCGGGGGGTACCAGGGGGCCATCTCGTGCTCAGGCAAAGCCGGCGAGGTCCAGCCGAGGCCGCAGCTCCCGCAGGAGAGCAGCTCGAAGGGCCTGGCGCCGGGAGGGAGGCCTTTGGCGAAGAAGCGCCAGCCAACCTGGGAGCCGCCGCAGAACGGGCACCGGGCGAGAGGGTCCGTCATCCCTCCTGCTGGGGCACGCCCATCACCTTCTGGTAGGCGTTCTGGTAGTTCTGGATCATGTCGGAGAGCCGGAAGTTCTCGGTGATGACCTTTTTTGCCCCTTCTCCCAGCCGCTTGCGCAGGTTTTCGTCGATGATCATGTCGCTGACCGGGACGTAGAGGGATTGGGGATCGTTGGGCTCGCAGAGCAGTCCGGAGATGTCATGCGCGATCGCCTCGGGGACGCCGTCCACGCGGGTGGCCACCACCGGCAGCCCGAGAGCCATGGCCTCAAGCAGGGCGTTCGGGAGACCTTCCCAGAGCGAGGGCAGCACGAAGATGTCCATGGCGGCGAGCCACCCGGGGATGTCCTTCTGCTCGCCCAGCAGGCGCACGCAGTCCTGCAGGCGCAGCATGGCGATCTTCTCCTCCAGGAACTTCCGCAGGGGTCCCTCGCCGATGACGGCGCACTTGACCGGATGCACGGTCCGCAGACGCGACAGAGTCTCCAGCAGCGTGAGGTGTCCCTTCTGCTCGTCCAGACGCCCCACGGAGCCGAGGAGTATCTCGTTGTCCGCCACCCCCAGTTCCTTGCGGAGCTTGGTCCGGTCGGGTTTGGAGATGGGCCAGCCGGCGATGTCCACGCCGTTGTAGATGGTCAACACGCCGTTCTCGGGATAGCCCAGGGATTCGGTCAGGTAGCGGCGGCTCGCCGCGCACTCCGTGATGAGCAGGTCGTCCGCGCTCTTGAGGAACCGGTCGATCATGAGCGAGACGCCTCCGCGGCTGCGGTAGTTCACACGGGGGGAGCTGATGAGCTTGAACTCCGCGTACCCGAGGCGGCGCACCGCGCGGCAGAGCTGGATGCCCTGGTACATGATGGCGTGGACGAGGTCCGGCCGGGTCTCGTGGACGACCAGGGCGAGCTTCTGGATGTCCTGCAGGCCCGCGCGGCTCTTCACGTTGAGGGAGTAGACCGGGGTCCCGGCACGCTCGAGCTTGTCGGCGTATGCTCCCTTGGGCTTCAAGCTCACCACGCCGGCCACCTGGCAGAGCTTGGGGTCGATGAGCGTGGCGAGGGTGAAGAGCGTCTTCTCGGCCCCCCCGAGGGTGGTCGAGGTGCTGACGTAGAGGATCTTGAACGGCTCAGCCACCGTCAGTAGAACTCCCGGACGGCTTCGGCCACCCGATCCACCATCTCCGGCGAGAGTTCGGGGTACATGGGCAGGGCCAGCACCTCGCCGCAGGCGCGTTCGGCCTGCGGGAAGTCTCCGGCCTTGTAGCCCAGCTGCTTGAACGCCTCGAGCAGATGCAGCGGCTTGGGGTAGTAGACCCCGCAGCCGATGCCGGCGGCCTGGAGGTGCTTGGCCAGGCCGTCCCGCTTCGGAGCCTGGATGATGAACAGATGATAGACGTGGCTCGTCCCGTTCCCCTCCTCGGGAGGCAGGGTGACGGGGAGCCCGGCGAGCCTGGAGCGGTAGAGGTCCGCGACGGCGCGGCGCCTCGCGGTCCAGTCCTGCAGGCGCTTGAGCTTGACCCTCAGGAACGCGGCCTGGAGGTCGTCGAGCCTGGAGTTGTGGCCGAGGCGGGCGTGCTCGTACTGCTTGCCCGGAGGACGGCCGCAGTTGCGCAGCATGAGGACCAGGTCGTGGAGCTCGGGGCTCCGCGTCGATACCGCGCCCGCATCCCCGAGAGCGCCGAGGTTCTTGGAGGGGTAGAAGCTGAACGCTCCCAGGTCGCCGATGCCTCCGACCGGACGTCCCTTGTAGGCGGCCAAATGGGCCTGGGCGCAGTCCTCCAGCACGCGCAGCTTCCTGGCCTTGCAGACGTCCAGGATCCGGTCCATGTCCGCGGGGCGGCCGTAGAGGTGGACCGGGATGACGGCCTTGGTCTTGGGCGTCACGCGGCGCTCGAGATCAGCGGGGTCCATGGTCAAGCTGCGGGGATCGACGTCCACGAACACCGGCCGCGCCCCCTTGGCGCACGCCGCTGTCGCGGTGGCGATGAACGTGAACGCCGGCACCGCCACCTCGTCTCCCGGGCCCACGCCGAGCGCCTCGATGGAGAGCTCCAGGGCTTTTGTCCCGGAGGAGACTCCGGCGACGTGCGCCACGCCGAGGGCTTTCGCGAACTCGGCTTCGAAGGCGCGGCCTTCGGGCCCGAGGATGTACGCCCCGGAGTCCAGGACGCGCGAGGCGGCATCCAGAAGCTCCTGGCGGATCTGCGAGTACTGGCTTTTGAGGTCCATCAATGGGATGTTCAATAGGCCCCCTTGCCTGAGATCATGGCCGGCACCGTCCTCAGCACGACCTCCAAGTCGAGTCCCAAGGACCAGTGCTCGATGTAGTACAAATCCAGCGCGAAGCGCTGCTCCGAGCTGATGTCGGAGCGGCCTGAGACCTGCCAGAGCCCGGTGATGCCGGGCAGGGTGTTGAGCCGCTTCTTGGCCGTGGGCCCGAATTCCCGGGCGAGCTCCTCGATCTCTCCGGTGGCCACGGCCAGGGGCCTGGGGCCCACGACGCTCATGTCCCCGAGCAACACGTTCAAGAATTGCGGGAACTCGTCGAGGGAGAAGCGGCGCAGCCAGCGGCCCACGCGCGTGACCCGGGGGTCGTCCTTGGCTTTAAAGAAGCCGCCTTGCTGGACGTTGAGGCCGCGCACCTGGGCCAGCCGCGCCTCCGAGTTCGTGAACATGGTGCGGAATTTGAAGGCCTCGAACGTCTTCCCGCGCAGGCCTAGCCGCTTCTGCCTGTAAAGAACCGGCCCCTTGGAGTCCGCCCGGATGAGCAGCGCGATGAGGAGCAGGGGCAGGCCGAGGACGGCCAGCACCGCGAGGGAGAGCGCCAAGTCGAAGGCGCGCTTGGCCCAATAGTTCTTCAAGGTGAAGGAGGTGTGCTGGAGGCGGAAGGCGGGCAGGCCTAAGGACTCGTCCATCTGGATCTCGCCGAGCCGCAGCTCCAGCAGGTCCGGGACCGCGCGGAACCCGATCCCCGCGCTCTCGCAGGCCTCGGCGAGCTCCAGGAGCCGGGCGTGGTCCACGTCCGTGCGCGCGAGCACCACCTCGCCGATCCGTTTTTTTACCGCCAGGCCCAGAAGCTCTTTCGGGCCGGGCAGCGCGTCGAGTTCGTGGATCGGGACATTGGGGTGCCGCGAGGAGATGTTGTCCCGTATGAGCTCGGCCACGCGGCCGCCGCCGACGAGGAGCAGGGGGGTGGCGGACTCGAACCGGGATATCCGGGAGTCGAGCCAGAGGACCAGGGCTTGCGAGACGGAGACCGTGACGAGAGCCAGGGGCCCGGCCAGCAGGAGCATGACGCGCGAGTACTCGAGGCGGCTGTAGATATAGGTCGCCACCAGCACCGCGCCGGTGCCCAGGCATGCGGTCTTGGCGATCTGCAGGAACCGGTCGTACACGCTGATCCATTGACGGCTGTAGAGGCGGGAGGCGTACCAGAAAAGCCCGAGCCAGATCGGGACCACGGTCCACATGATCTCGGCGTAGAGCCGCCAGCCGGGGTCCACCCCCGGGACCGGGAGCAGGGCCGTCACGAGCGGATGGTGGAAGCGCAGGCGGTAGGCCGCCCAGTAGGCCGCGACCACCGCGACGCCGTCGAGCGCCAGGTGCAGGCCTGTGCGCAGAAGGCCCCTGAGCCAGCGCGGCAGGCCCGCGGAGCTTAGTTTCTGGACCGCCACCGGAGCGCCTCGATGTCCCGGATCTCCTTGGGGACCGAGGTCAGGTTGAGCGGAGGGCCGTGCGGACGGATGACGACGTCGTCTTCGATGCGCACGCCGCCGAAGTCCAGGAAGGTCTCGGCGCGGGAGAAGTCCACGGAGCCCCGGTGCTTGGAGCGTTCCTCGGGGTCGCACAAGAGCGCGCGGATGAAGTAGATGCCGGGCTCGACCGTGATGACGAAGCCGGGTTCCAAACGGGCCTCGAACCGGATGGGGATCTTCTTCGGGTTGGGGATCTTCCGGCGCTTGCCTCCCGCGCCGTCGTGGACGTCGAGGCCCATGAGATGCCCGATCCCATGGGGGTAGAAGAGGCGTATCGCGCCGCCTTCCACGAGCCCCGCGGTGTCGCCCTTGAGGATCTTCATGCTCTTGAGGCCTTCCGCGAGCTTCGTCATGGATAGGGAATGGAGCTCGATGGAGGTGACCCCGGCGCGAGCCTTGTCGATGCAGGCCTTCTGGGCCTCGAGCACGACGCTGTAGACGTCCTTCTGGCGCCGGGTGAAGCGCGTGCCCGCGGGGAAGGTGCGCGTGATGTCGCCGGCGTAGCCGTGGACCTCCGCGCCCGCGTCGAGGAGCAGGAGGTCTCCGGGCTTGAACTTGGCCTGGCAGAACCGGTAGTGCAGCACGGCGCCGTTGGTGCCGGCCGCGGCGATGGTGGGGAACGCGAGATGCCGAGCCCCCCGCTTGAGGCACTCGTCCTCGAAGACCGCTTGGACCTCGTATTCACGCATGCCGGGTCGCAGGGCCTTCATGACCGCGAGGTGGGCGGCGGAGGAGATGTCGCTTGCCTTGCGCATGAGCGCGAGCTCACCCGGGGTCTTCACCGCGCGCAGGTCCCAGAGCGTGTCCAGCAGCGCCTGTGGGGCGTTCGGGAGACGGCCGAAGAGCTTCCGGAACTTCTTATGGGTGGGCTTGTCGGAGTAGAGCTTCCGGTAGCCTTTGCGGGACCCCTTCAGGAGCTTGGGCAGGGTGTCGGAGTACGCCACGCGAGGCACTCCGAAGAGCTTGCGGCACTCGGCAGGGCCCGGCACGTGTCCGAGCCACACGCGGTGTTTGGCGTCGATGCGCGGGATGAGGAGCGTGCTCTGCCGGCGCTTGGGGTCCAGAAGCAGGAGGAAGTCCGGCTCTTCGACCCCGGTGAGGTAGAGGAAGTTGGAGTCCTGGCGGAAGAGGAAGTTGTTGTCGTGGTTGCGGACGATCTCGACGCCGCCGCCGAGCAGGATGAGCCCGTCGGGGAGGCGGCGCATCAGGGCGCTGCGGTGCAGTGAATAATCGTTCATAGGGTTGGAGGATTATAGCATTCGACCTTGCTACAATGATGCGGCGTGAAGAAGGGACTCTGTGTCGAGATAAGAAAGATAGGAATGCGCAAACGGTATATCCTCGTTGGACTCTTCTCAGTGCTGCCCCATCTCTACGGGATATCCTCCCCCCCATTGGACTATCACAAACACCGCCAGACCAACACCGCAGCCATCGCCCGCAACTATCACGAGAACGGCTTGCACCTGTTGAACCCGCAGATCAGTTGGGATGGGGACAACCGAGGCAGAGCGGCCACGGAACTCCCGCTCTACATGTATCTGGTGGGAGTACTCTGGGGAGTCTTCGGTCTGGGTGCGCTTTGGGGGAGGGTGCTCTCCGTGTTCTTCTCGGCATGCACCACGGCGGCATTCCTTCGGTTCCTTGAGGGCTGGCTCGATGAAAGGTCTGCGCTGTGTGCAGCGATTCTCTTCGCATGGCTTCCAGTCGAAATCTATTTTGGAAGAACGATTCAGCCGGAGTCCTTCGCCTTGCTTTGCTCGATCCTTTCGTTGCTGTTCCTGGACCGCTATCTTTCTTCCCGCTTGGCGGGTCGAGTCTGCTGGAGCGGCTGGGCCTTCTCCTGGGCTGCAGCCGCAGTCGCCATCGGGCACAAGCTTCCTTACGGATACTTGTTGGCAGTGTGCGGAGTCCTCGCGTGGCTGCGGCTAGGCCGTGCGGCTCTCCGGGATCCTGGAGTCCTGGCTTTCATCCCGCTCGTACTGCTGCCGGTCTTCGCGTGGTACAAATACGCTTCTTCCGGGGTCTATGTGGTGCCGACATCCTGGGAGTCGCTTCTGCTCTTGCTGGAGTACTCGCGCTTGCCGCACTACCTCAAGGCCCAATTCCTCACGCGCTTCCCGGAACTCACCGTCACGTGGCCCGGGATGGTTCTGTGGGCGGCCGGGGCTTGGGGAGCGTGTCGGACCAGAGCGGGACGGCTGCTTTGGCTCTGGCTGGCGTGCATTTGCGTCTACGCGGTCCTGGGCGGTGCGTATACGTTTCACCATGAATACACCGCGTTGCCATTCGCGCTGGTCAACAGCGCTTTTATGGGCCTCGGTCTGCGGGACCTGTTGGACCGAGCAGCCGCGCTCCGGGGAGCCTGGCGGCGTGTTGCTTTCGCTGGGCTGGCCGTGGTGATCGTGGCGCTCCCGCTCAACGCCGCGTATAGGATCAAGCATTGGTACCGGATCGAGTATCCTTACCTTGTGGGCATGGATCGGATTGCGGACCGGATCAGCGATCCCAACGATCTGTTTCTGTGCGATATGAGGGAGCCGTCCGTCCCGCTGTTCTTTCTGAGGCGTCGGGGCTGGTCCGATGATCTCTGGGAGAGGGGGTTGACTCCCATGGAATGGATCGCCATCCATCTCCCGAAGGGGGCGCGGTTCTTCATGGTCCGGAAGGGAGGCCCGTTCGCGGACCGCGCAGACCCGCTGTGCAAGCCCGTGTTCGACCGCTATCCGTTGGTCTACGAGGGCCCGGGGGCGATTATTTTCCGGATCCGGACATAGCGGTCTGCTTGTAGACTGCGGTAATCTCTCGCAGTAGCCGCTCACGCGTGAAATCGCGTTTTACGATATCCCGGCCGTTGGCCCCCATACGTCTGCGCAGTGCCGGATCCCCGGCCAGGATTAGGGCTTGACGCAGAAGATCCTCCTCCGTGGGCGCGAGGAGTCCCGTTTCGTCGGGCCGGACGAGCTCCCGGTTGCCCGGGATGTCCGAGGCCAGGACCGGCAAGCCGCAGGCCATGGCCTCCAGCACCGAGTTCGGAAGGCCTTCCCAGCGGGAGAACTGGACCAGGACGTCGGCCCGGCGCAAGGCTTCTAAGGCCCGCGCGTGTGGCAGCCAGCCGGTGAGCTCCAGCACGGGCTCCAGGCGCAGGCTCTGCGCCAGCCGCCGGACCTCGGGTTCGAGCTCCCCCGCGCCGATCCACACGCAGCGGACCTTGGCTCGGGCGAGGGCCAGGCCCCTGGCGAGCCGAACGAACGCCTCGGGGTTCCTGGCGTAGCTCATGCGTCCCAAGGTGCAGAAGACGACATCCGGGTTCGCGCCTCGCTCCCGTTCATCCGGAGATTCCCCTAGATACGCATCGCGTACGACATGGACCCTGGACGTCAGTCCGCGGGCCAAGGCCGCTTCGCTGTATGATACGGCGATGATTTTCCCAATCCAGGATACGGACCATTCCAGCCATCGGTAGAGCGTACGCTTCAAGGGAGGGGAATCCGTCTGAAGGAAGGCGTAGCCGTGAGGGGAGTAGTAGATGCGTGGGGCCCGGGCCAGCCAACCGGCGACGCGGGCCAGGAACCCGGCTTTCGAGGAGTGCGCGTGCACGAGGTCCGGGCGGGTCTGCCTGAACAACCGGTAGAGCTTCCAGAAGGCACGCAGGTCCGAAAGCGGCGAGATTTCTCGAACCATCTCCGGCACATGATGGAACCGGGATGCTCCCCGCGCCATGGCCTCGTACTCGGCGGGGGAGGTCCCGGGCCGTACCGAATATGCGAGCTGGACCTCGAACGTCCCGGGATCAAGGCCGTTGCAGAGAGCGGCGACTTGGTATCCGGTCCCTCCCGGACCGCCGCACTCGACGACCTGCAGGACCCGCAGCCGCTCGGCCATTAGTCCGCGATCTTGTACCGGAGCAGGCACCAAAGGTAGACGAAGGAGTCCTTGAAGGAGATCTTCTTACCTTCGGCGTAGGTCCGGCCGCTGTAGGAGATGGGCACTTCGTAGATGCGAGCGTGGCGCTTGCACACCTTGGCCGTGACCTCGGGTTCGAATCCGAAGCCGTTTTCGCGCAGCGGGAAGGAGCGCAGGAGCTCGGTCCGGAACGCCTTGTAGCAGACCCCCATATCGGTGAGGTTCACGTTGAACAGGGCGTTCGTGATGAGGGTGAAGAGTCTGTTGGCCGCGTAGTGCCAGAAGAGGAGCACGCGGTGCGGGCCGCCGAGGAAGCGCGATCCGTAGACCACGTCCGCCCTGCCGTCGAGGAGCGGGGCCAGGAGCTGGGCGTAGTCGGCGGGGTCGTACTCCAGGTCCGCGTCCTGGACGAGCACGAGCTCCCCGGTGGCGCGGGACAATGCCGTGCGGATGGCCGCTCCCTTGCCCTGGTTTCGCTCGTGGCGCAGGAGGATGAGGCCGTCCTTGGCCAGCCGTTCGAGGATGGCGGCGGTTCCGTCAATGGAGCCGTCGTCCACCGCGATGAGCTCCTTCTCCAGCGGGAGCTTCACCGCCCGCACGCGCTCTATCAGGGCCTCGACGGTGCGCGCTTCATTGTAGACCGGGATGAGAACGGTGAGTTTCTTCGGGTTCATCGGGACCGGAGCCTCCTGAACGAGTCGGCGATCTGCCAGGCGGCGAAGGGGAAGATTGCCGGGAAGTATACGAGCTTGTGCCTGGAGGCGCTCCCTAGGTCGAACTCCAGGAGTGCCAGACAAGGTACCATCAGGAAGAAGAACGCGAACAGGGAGAGCATCGCCGGGCCCTTGGGGCCTCGAAGAGCGCCTGACAGGGCTACTGCGGATAATAGCAGAAGGATGACGTTCTCCGCCGCAGCGAGGATGCGGCTGGTCTTTCCTTCAAGCGGATAGAAACCGGGCAGGGGCATGTATAGGACATAAAGAACAGTTTTTGGCAAGAACCAGACTATATCCCACCACGATTTGAATTGCGCTTCCGGGAAGATTATCGTTTCCACCCGTCGGTCCATCACCTGCACGGAGTGACGTTGCTCGGATTCCATCCTCGATCGGCGGTACTCGCTCAACTCGGCAGGAGAGAATAGGGGCCCGGCTGGAGGATGGCGCGGCGAGGTTTTGGACGAGGATCCGATCTCCGGCATAGCGGTAGAGGTTCCTAGGAGTCGTTTGGACAGCTTGGACAGAGGCATGAAGGCTGCTGCTGCCGCTAGCACCCACGCACACCCTATTGCACATACTTTGACACGGGAACGGTCCCCCCGATGGACGATGGCTGCTGCGGTGCCTCCGGCCAAGAGGGAGGCGGAGACCAGCGGAACCACGTGGGGCCGGGATATGCCCAGGAGGACCATAGCGATGACGCCGATTGCGAACAAGGCGTGGAAACCGCCGCCAGCATGGGTTGGCGGATTGTTCCAAGTGCGGAGAGCGGGAAGCAGGGACACCACGAGACAGAGCATGAAAAGGGCATCTTTCGAGAGCTGAGAGGAGAAGAAAATATTGCTGGGCCAGTAAGCCAGCAGGACCAAGGTGACGAGATCCGCAGTGCTGCCGCAGAGGAGAGTGGACATCTCGTACCAAGCCCAGAGTGCCACGGTCGCGATCGCGCAATTGAGAAGGCGGGGCAGGAGAGGATGGGGGCCGAAGAGTCGATAGACCGAGGCGGTCAGCGTCGTGCTGAGTTCCCGGCCTGGGGATATCGGAGGATAAGGCGAACCGTCTGTCCAAGCCCGAAGCATCCTGAGGGCACCTTGGTGAATTTGTTGGGAGTCTACATAGTTGTGCGGGGGGAAGAAGGGATGCATCTCATCGAACACGGCTAGGCAACAGCGCAGAGCCAGGGCTGAGAGCAGTACCACGAGGGCGACCCGCGGGATACGGCTCATCCAGAGGAGCCCTCCTGCATTCCCTGATGCCGAACTTCGGCCCAGATCCAGACGAAGAACACCAGCATCCAAAGGATTTCGACCTGCAGCGCTACCTCCGTGAGGTTCATGAATAGGAACGCCGTAGCGGTGCCGTAGGCCCACAGGTTCCAGGCTTCCGGCTTCTCTTTCACCCGTTGATACGCTCGCCACCAGAACGCGCCGAGCAGCCAGAGCAGCGCGGCTAAGCCGAGGATGCCGCGTTCAGCGAATTGATGCAGATAGAGGTTGTGCGCGGTCCCCCAGGTAGTGTTGAGGTCCTCGAACGTCGTTTGCAGGTACTGGGGTAGTACGACGCGATAGTTGTTGAGCCCCACCCCGGTCCACGGGTGGTCGCGGCCCATGCATAGGGCCACGCTCCAAAGTCTGAGCCGTGCGAAGGGGCCTTGAGTGTAGATTGAACCTGAGGCCAAATACGTCTGCAAATCACGGCGGAGCGGGTTTGCATAGCGGACGGAGTTGGCAAAGTACCAGCTTGCCGCGGTTACCAGTAGCGCGAGGACGAGGAAACGCCGCAGCTTGGGCGTGAGGAGCGCTATGGCAGCGGCTCCCGCCACCATGGAGAGGATGGCGCCTCGCGTCTGGCTGAGGAAAAGCGCCATGAGCGCCAGCACCAGGAATGTCCAACTCAAGAGGCGCGCATTCCGTGACTTGAGAAATTCCGGAGGCTCAACCAGGAAGCAGACTGCGCCAAGGACCGCGATGCAGACCTGCTCACCGAATGTGACCGCATGGACGAATCCCTGGGCGCGTGTCCATTTCTGGAGGAGGCAATAGTTCCAGTGGACTTGCAGCAAGCCCGTCAAGCATACGATGGAAAAGCCAGCCGCCATCGCAAGGATAGCCTTTGGGGCCGGTTCGGTGGCGAGCGCCACAGAGAATAGCAGGTAGAGCCAGAGCTTATGCACGTCCTGGTATATGTGGCGGAAACTGTTCCCCGGATCGACGCCTAGCGCCGCGGTCAAAACGGCGACTCCCAAGTAGATCCCCAGCGGCCATTCCAACACGCTTCGATGGGCACGGAATGCTACGGGGCCGCCTGCGGCCCGATACGCCAGCAGGCTCGCGAGGAGCACTCCCCAGGAGATGTTCGCTCCCGCTATGCTCACGGGAAGACAAAGACAAAGCAGGAAGAGAGAGAACTCGACAGCCCGCTTCGGCAGCCCCAGGCTGCGGGCCACGGGGTCAGAGTCCCAGGGCGCGGAGATCGTGCACCTGAACCAATCCGACGGCGCGCCTTTGTCGGTCGACCACGGGCAACACGCTGAATGGCCTGCGCCGATTCTTCATCAGATCCGCCGCTTTGGCCGCGAGGTCGTGGGGCCGGACGCTGGTCGGCTTGGGGTTCATGAGGTCGGGAATCCTTAGCGAGCGGATGTCCCGGCCTTGCTCGATCGCCACCCGGATGTCGCAGTCTGTGACCAAGCCCTTGAGCCGTCCGCGGACGTCCACGACCGACACTGCTCCAGCGTGCTGGCGCGTCAACTCCCTGAGCATGCGCTGGATGGGGGCCGTCACAAGGACCACGGGGTTGGCCTTGCCTCGCCGCATCACGTCCGAGACCCGCAGCGTGAGGCGCTTGCCGAGCTGCCCGCCTGGATGGTTGCGGGCGAAATGCTCCTTGCGGAACCCGCGCAGGCGCATCAATGTCACGGCGAGCGCGTCGCCGATGGCCAAGGCCGCGGTCGTACTGACCGTGGGAGCGAGATTGAGCGGGCAAGCCTCGTCGAGACGCGGGGTGTCGAGGACCAGATCAGCGCTCTCGGCGAGCGTGGATCGCGGATTGGCCGTTAGAGCGATGACCCGGGTTCCGAGCCTGCGCAGGGAGGGCAGGATCCCGTTGAGTTCGTCCGTCTCCCCGGATTTTCCCAGCGCCAGCACCAGGTCGCGCCGCTGCACCATGCCGAGCCCGCCGTGAAGGGCTTCCGAGGGATGCAGGTAGAGCGCCGGGGTGCCTGTGGAGGACAGCGTCGAGGCGATCTTCTGGGCGATGAGTCCGGACTTCCCCATGCCCAGCAGGATCACTTTCCCTTTGCATCCCAATATCCAGTCAACGGCGGTCACGTAGGAGCCATCGATGCAGGCGTGCAGGCTCCTGAGAGCCAAGGCTTCGATCTCAAGAACCCGGCGGATCTCCTTCTTGACTTCGGCCGGACGCATGCGCCTACGATTGGAAAGGCGGAGACGCTTCATCCGAGAGAGTCTACAAAATATGCCTTCCTTCAGGCTCACGGAATCCCCAGGCCTGACGGTGCCATGCCAGGGTATCACGCAGGCTTTTCTCCAGAGGGACCTTGGGGGTCCAGCCCGTGGCACGGGTCAATTTGGCATGGGAGCCGGCCATGCTCGAGACATCGCCCGCACGAACGCGTCCAGGGTCCAAGACCACGGCGATGCGCGTCTGGCTCATGGAAAGCATCTTCCGCAGGAGCCACTTCATGGTCAACGAACGGCCCGAGCATACGTTGTAGACCTCACCGGACTCCCCCCAGCGCGCGAGGAGGGCCAAGGCGCGGGCCACGTCGCGGACATCGACGTAGTCGCGGCGCGAGGAAAGGTTCCCGACCCGGATCTGCGCCGGTCGGACGCCGGCCTCAATTGCCGCGATCTGGCTGGCGAAACTGCCTAACGCCAGGGTCTTAGGCATGCCTTGGCCGAACACGTTGAATATCCGGGCCACGCGCACGTCGAGTCCTTGGCGGCAGAAGGAGAGCGCCGCGAGCGTTTGGCCCAGTTTGGACGCGCCGTACTCGCCGACAGGCTCGGTCGGAGAAGTTTCTCGCAGCCGGCCAGCCCCGGCCGAGCCATACTCCCTAGAAGAGCCAACCACGACTACGCGCGCCCTTGACGGGAGCGCTCGGAGGGCTTTAAAAAGGTTCAGGGTCGCCGTCACGTGAACGCGCCAGAGGACGTCTGGAGGGGTGCTGGCGGAGGCGCTCATGCCGGCGAGATGGAACACGAGCTCCGGTCGAGTCCTTTCGACGAGACGCCTAGCGGAGCCGGCATCCAGGAGGTCGCTCTTCAGGACGCCAGGACCCGGAACGAGCGAGGTCACTTGTAGCCTCCCCGGGGGGAGATTCCGGCGCAGGAGTTCGACTAGTGGGCGGGCCAGGAATCCAGTGCCGCCGGTCACGAGGATACGGCTCATGGCCGACAGTGTAGAAAAAACGGGCGCTGCGTGCTTGTTCAATAGATGAACAAAGTAATATGATGATTCTAGCACTTGCGCGCGACCGTGATATTATAAATGGATAAAATTCAGGGATGAGGACCGTATCCCCTCCAAACGAATTCCTGAAGCCCGTGGAAGTGAAAACGGTGAAGACTCGCAATCGCCGCATCGTCACCCCCCAGCCCCCGCCGGGAGCCATTCCCGTTCTGAAGGAGCTTTCCCGATACGAACCGGCTTCCATGACGTGGGATCAATTCCCGGTCCTATGGGACCGGGCCGAAGGCCACAGTGTCTTCGATGCATGGGGGAACCGCTGGATTGATTTCACGTCCGGGATCTTCGTGGCGAACGCGGGGCATTCTCACCCGCGCGTGATTGCGGCGCTGCGCGAGAAGATCGATGGGGGGATGATCCATAGTTACTATTTCCCTTCTGCCGTGCGCGCGCGTCTCACGCGTCTGCTCGTCGAGGCAGCTCCCGAAGGCATCGAGAAGGCGTTCCTCCTGACCACGGGTGCTGAAACGACCGAGTGTGCCCTAAAGCTGACGCGGATCCATGGGCGGCGGATTTCGCCGGGGAAGCTCAAGATGATCTGCTGGACCAATGCCTTCCATGGGAAGACGCTCGGCGCCCAGACCATGGCGGGAAAGGATTCGGCCAAACAATGGATCGGCTCTTGCGACCCGAACATCCACCACTTGTCGTTCCCGTACCCATGGGACGCCGACGCCAGGATCTCGGGGAGACAGCGCTTTGCCAAGGACATGCGATGTCTGCTTCGGCGCGGCATCCGGGCCGAGGATGTGGCGGGCTTCATGATCGAGACGTACCAAGGTTGGTCGGCGTTGTTCTATCCCACGGATTACATCCGGGCGGTGCGGGAATGGGCGGACCGCCATGCGGCGCTGCTGTGCTTCGATGAAGTCCAGGCCGGTTTCGGTCGGACGGGGCGCATGTTCGCGCTCGAACGCTATGGCGTCCGGCCGGACATCATTTGTTGCGGGAAGGGCATCGGCTCGGGAGTGCCTCTTTCCGCGGTGCTCGCGCGAGCCGAACTCCTTGATTCGGACCCTTCTCTGAATAGCACTCATTCGGGGAACCCCTTATGCGCAGCTGCGGGCGTGGCGACGATGGAAGTGCTCAGGAAGGAGCGTTTGCCTGAGCGCGCCGCGGCCCTGGCCTCGAGGGTGCGCAAGCGCCTCCGAGACATACAGCGCAAGCATCCCGAGGCCGTGGGATACGTTTTCGGAGACGGACTGGTGTGGGCCCTCCTCCTGCAGGGCCGCGCGCCGGGAGAGTGGGATATCGAACTCGCCGACCGGGTGACCCGGACCGCCATCCACAAGGGATTGCTGCTGATTCGGACCGGGGTGGGATCAATCAAGATCGGTCCTCCCCTCTCGATATCCGAGGCCGCCTTGATGGAGGGCTTAGATGTCATCGAGGAGAGTCTGGACGAATGCCTAAACGTCGTGCCGCCACCGAAGGTTGCTCGTCGGAGCGGCCGAACATGTCCTACGAGAGGATGAGAATGGGGATATTCATCATCGCCGAGGTCGGAATCAACCATAACGGCGATATCGACATCGCCAAGGAGCTCATCAAGGTCGCTCGGGACGCGGGGTGCGACGCAGTCAAGTTCCAGAAGAGGACCGTCGAGGTCGTGTACAGCAAGGAGCTCCTGGACTCACCGAGGGAGAGTCCGTGGGGAAACACGCAGCGCGCCCAGAAGACGGCGCTCGAGTTCGGCGCAGAACAGTACCAGGAGATAGACCGATATTGCCGCGAGCTCGGCATCGATTGGTTCGCCTCGGCGTGGGATCCCGAGAGCCAGCGCTTCCTCCGCCGGTTCGGCTGCAAGTTCAATAAGATCGCCTCCGCCATGGTCCCCCATGAAGAGCTGCTTAAAATGGTGGCTGAGGAAAAGAAGCATACGTTCATCTCCACGGGGATGAGCTCCTTGGAGCAGATCGATCGCGCGGTGGAGATATTCCGGTTGGCAGGTTGCCCCTTCGAGTTGCTGCACTGCAAATCGACCTACCCCCTCGACGATGAGGATGCCAACCTGCGGTGCATCGATACGCTGCGCAGCCGCTATCGCTGCAGAGTCGGCTATAGCGGGCACGAACAGGGCTTATCAGTGTCCTACGCGGCGGCGGCCTTCGGGATATCCTCCCTTGAGCGCCATATCACGCTGAATCGCGCGATGTACGGTTCGGATCAGGCTGCTTCCCTGGAGCCGCTCGGTCTGCGGACCCTGGTCGGGGCGGTGCGAAAGATTGAAAAAGCGTTAGGCGATGGGGTCGTGGGGATACACCCAAAAGAGATCCCCATCAGCAAGAAACTGCGCGGACACTTCTTCCAGAACGGGGGTTGACCCATGCCCAACACCTTCTGCTACCTCTGTGCTGGCACACGGTTGGTGAAGCGTCCAGGCAAGGTCTGTGATAAGACCGGCATCGATGTGCTGGAGTGCCTCTCCTGCGGGCTGGTATTCCTTTCATCGTTCGACCACGTCAGCGAGGGGTTCTATACGGATTCGGGCATGCGGGCCTCATCGGCGGGAGCGAGCGACCGGGGCTGCAGCGTCGACTACTGGCGCAACATGACCGCGTGGGACGACGACCGGCGGCTGGTCTACCTCCGGCCGCTCGTCGAGAACCGAAGGCTTCTGGATTTCGGCTGCGGCCATGGGGGGTTTCTGCTGCGGGCCAGGCGGCTCGCGGCCCGGGCCGTCGGGGTCGAACTGGACCGTGAGATGGCTGCTGAATTCAAGAAGCAAGGCCTCGAGGTCCACCCACGACTGGATGCGGTCCAGGGCCAGTTCGACTTGATCACGATGTTCCATGTCCTGGAGCATATCCCAGATCCCGCCGCGCTTCTTCGCGAAACCGCGGGGAGGCTCGCCGAGAAGGGTCGCATCATCGTGGAGGTCCCCAGCGGGGCGGATGCGCTCCTGACGCTGTATCAGTCGGCCCCCTTCGCCGATTTCACGTACTGGAGCTGCCATCTTTACCTCTTCACGGCTTCGACGCTTGCCGCGCTAGCGGCCAAGGCGGGCCTGAGGGTCGACTACGTCAAGCACATCCAGCGCTACCCTATCTCCAATCATCTCTATTGGCTCGCCAAGGGGCGCCCGGGAGGGCACCAGAAGTGGCATTTCCTCGACTCCGAAGAGCTTCACAGGGCTTACGAGAAACAGCTCGCCTCGGTCGGAGCGACCGACACCATGATCGCAAGCCTGCGCGCGTGACACGGATCCGCTCGAACCCCATCGGGGTCATGCAGGGGCGCTTGGTTCCAAAGTACCGCGGCCGCTATCAAGCCCATCCCGTCGGGTGTTGGCAAGAAGAGTTTCAGCTCGCGGCCTCGCAGGGGCTGGACCTCGTCGAATTCATCCTGGACTATGAGGGCGCCGAAACGAATCCCCTGCTCACGGAACGCGGTCGGGACGAGATCCTTTCTTTGAGCGCACGGACAGGCGTCCATGTCCGCACTGTTTGTGCGGACTATTTCATGGCAGCCCCGCTCCACGGAGTATCCGCCGAGGGGATCGCGAAGAGCCGGAAGGGCCTCGAGGACCTTGTCGGCGCGGCGGCTCGCCTGGGGGCGACGGACATCGTCATCCCATGCGTGGACGCCTCGAGCCTGAATAGGCCTGGCGGCGCAGAGGGCCTCATCGCCGCGTTGGAGCCCGTGGTCCCATTGGCGGAACGGATGGGCGTCAATCTTTCGTTGGAGACCGATCTGGCTCCGGCGCCCTTCGCCGCCCTGCTGAAGCGGTTCGGCTCGAGGCGCGTGACCGTGAACTACGATACAGGGAACAGCGCCGCTCTCGGATTCGATCCCCGGGAGGAGCTAGCGGCCTACGGAGACCGCATCAGCGACGTCCACATCAAGGACCGCGAGCGCGGGGGCGGATCCGTTCTCTTGGGACGAGGAGATGCAGATTTCGATCGCTTCTTCGAATCCCTGTCCCGCGTGGGATACCGCGGCCCGTTCATCATGCAAGCCTATCGCGACGATGAGGGGGTGCGCGTATTCCAGGAGCAGCTGCGCTGGATTACCCCCAAGCTCGAACGGTACGGGGAGCGATGCGGGATAGAATGAACATCATCGCGATTATCCCCGCCCGTGGCGGGTCGAAGGGGATCCGCAACAAGAACCTAAGCCTCTTGGGAGGCTATCCTCTCGTGGCCTACGCCATTGCCGCCGCCCGGCTCTCGCGCCGGATCCGGCGCACGATCGTTTCCACGGACTCGCGGGAGATTGCGGAAACGGCACGCCGGTTCGGGGCGGAAGTCCCCTTCATGCGTCCTCGCCGCTTCGCCCGCGATGATTCGCCCGATCTGGAGTGGGTCAGGCATGCGTTGGACTGGCTGCGGCGGGAGGAGGGCGGGATGCCCGACTTGCTGGTCCACCTTCGCCCGACGACACCCCTGAGGGAGCCCAGGATCATTGACGCGGCCATCGCGCGTCTAGCGGCTCGGCCGGAGGCCACATCGATGCGTTCCGCCCACCCGGTCGCGGAAACGCCCGTTAAGTGGTTCCGGTTGAGGGGTGGCGGCTATTTCAAGGGCTTGCTGCCCGGATACACCATCGAACAACTCAATCTGCCCAGGCAGGCCTTCCCGACTGTTTACGTCCCAGACGGCTACGTGGATGTTCTTCGCCCCTCCTATATCAGCCGGACCGGCAGATTGCACGGCCCGCAGATGCTCGGGTTCATCTCCCCGGTCTGCCATGAGGTCGATGCACCGGAAGACCTGGATTTCCTGAGGTATGTGGTCGGGGACGGCAAACATGTGTTGACGCACCATCTGAGGCGCTCCCATCCGTTATGATAAGGTCCGCCCGCCATACCGGTCTGGTGGTCCGCGACCTCGAGAGGTCACTGGCGTTCTACCGCGACGCCTTGGGACTATCGCTCACCGCACGCGCAGCGGAGAGCGGGCCCTTCATCGAGGCCGTGGTGGGCATCCCCGGTGTCCGCCTGGAATGGGCCAAGCTTCGAACCCCGGATGGGCATATCATCGAGCTGCTCCAGTATCACTCCCACCCGGAGGATGGCGTGGATGGCGATATCGGTCGAGCCAACAGGCTTGGCTGCTCCCATGTCGCATTCACGGTGGACGAAATCGGGCGGCTGCATTCGGAACTGGTCCGTCTTGGCTTCCGCGTCAACAGTGCGCCCCAGGCTTCCCCTGATGGACGGTGCAGGGTGATGTATGCGCACGACCCGGATGGGATCATCCTCGAATTCGTAGAGGAGATCAATAGATGACCCGTCGCCAGGAGACATGGCTATGGACCTAGGGCTGACCGGGAAGAATGTGCTGGTGACCGGCTCGTCGCGGGGCATCGGGCTGTCCATCGCCAGGGCATTCCTGGCGGAAGGCGCCCGGGTCGCCTTGACTGGACGGGATGCATCCGCGCTGGATGTCGCGCGTTCCGAGTCGCTGGCGGACTACCCCGGCGCGGACGTCCATGCCTTCTGCTGCGATTTCGTCAACCCTTCCGCGGTGGGCCGGCTGCGCAAGCGTCTGTCGTCCCGCTGGGAGGGCCTCGACGTACTGGTGGCGAACGTGGGCAGCGGCCGAAGCCTCCCGGAGCCAATCACTGAGGAACGGCACTTCCAGAAAGTCTTGGAGACGAACCTTCTGGCGAGCGTGAACGCGGCACGCGAATTCTATCCGTTCTTGACTCGCAGGCGGGGGTGCATCCTCTTCATCTCATCCATAGCCGGGATCGAGGCAATAGGGGCGCCTGTGGACTATGCCACGGCCAAGGCCGGGCTCATGTCTTTCGCCAAGAACCTCGCACGCCGGGCCGCGGCCGACGGTATCCGAGTGAACTGCGTGGCTCCCGGAAACATCCTCTTCCCGGGGGGGGCATGGGATCGCAAGCGTAGGGCGAACCCCGGGGGCACGCGTCGCATGATTGCATCATCGGTCCCCATGAGACGATTCGGGGCGCCAGACGAGGTCGCCGCGGCCTGCGTGTTCCTCTGCTCGCGTCAGGCCGGATTCATCACCGGCGCGATGCTACGGGTCGATGGGGGGCAGACTGTTTCAATCTTCTGAGGAGGCTGGATGAGCCAGATGTTCGATCTGGGCGGCAAGACAGCCGTCATCACGGGCGGGGCGGGCTTCCTAGGCCGTCAGCATGCCGATGCCATCCTCTCGTTCGGCGGGACGGCCGTCCTCCTCGACCGCAGCCGGGCTGCCATGAGATCGGCGCTCCAGCAGCTCTCCTGCCGTCATCCCGAGAGGGTCGTGGGCCACATCGTCGACATCACGGATGAACGCGCCGTGGCTCGGGCCGCAGCTTCCATCGCTCGGCGGCACGGCGGGGTCCATGTGCTCATCAACAACGCCGCCAACGACCCAAAGGTCGGGCCGGGGAACGCTCTCACCAATGCGAGCCGTCTGGAGCATTTCCCGTTGAGCGCCTGGGATGATGATCTGGCGGTCGGGCTCACCGGAGCTTTTCTCTGCTGTAAGCACTTCGGGCCCAGGATCGTGGCTTCCGGCGGCGGCAGCATCATCAACATCTCATCCGACCTGGGGGTCATCGCTCCGGACCAAAGGCTGTACGCTCGCCCAGGATTGCCTCGCTCGCGCCAGAGCGTGAAGCCGGTGACCTATTCCGTCGTAAAGACCGGGCTGGTCGGGCTGACCCGGTATCTTGCCACCTACTGGGCCGACCAAGGGGTGAGATGCAACGCTCTGTGTCCCGGAGGATTCCGCAATCGTCAGCCCGCCGCCTTCTTGAAACGGGTGGCGAGGCTAGTCCCCATGGGACGTATGGCGGAGCCCGGGGAGCTTCAAGGCGCGATCGTGTTCTTGGCATCCGACGCTTCCAGCTACATGAATGGGAGCGTCATATCCATTGACGGCGGACGCAGCTGTTGGTAGCGGGATAAGGAGAGTCTATGCGAGTCCTTCTTGTCGTATATGATAACGACATGTTCATCCATGTCTTCCCGGTCGGCCTCGCCTATGTGGCGGCCGCTCTGCGCAAGGCCGGGCACAAGGTTGAGATCTACAATCAGGACATGCACCATTATCCCGATTCCCATCTGACGGCGCACCTCGACCGGGGGCGTTACGACGTCGTCGGCGTCGGTGTCATCGGCGGCTACTACCAGTATCGCAAGCTTCTGCGCATCGCCGAGGCGGTCAACGCCTCGAAACGCAGGCCGTTCTTCATCCTGGGTGGGCACGGACCCTCTCCTGAGCCGGAGTACTTCCTTCGCAAGACACGCGCGGACGCCGCCGTCATCGGGGAGGGGGAGGAAACGATCGTCGAGCTCTTGGCCGCGCTGGGAGGCCATAGATCCCTCGCCTCTGTCCGGAGCATCGCCTACTTGGAGGGGGGAAAGGTCCGCCTGACTCCTCGCCGGGAACCGATTAGGGACCTGGATTCCATCCCCAGGCCCGCGTACGACCTCTTCCCTATGGAGTACTACCGGCTTCTGCGCGAACCCCACGCTCGGAATTCCGAGTTCGTCCTATCGGTGCTCTCAGGCCGAGGGTGTACGTTCCGATGCGCCTTCTGCTATCGTATGGACAAGGGCTTCCGTCCGCGTTCGGCCGAGAGCATCATCGAGGAGATTCGCTTCCTCAAGACAGATTACGGCATCAATTACGTCGATTTCGCGGACGAACTCCTCATGTCGTCCATCGGCCGGACCATGGCGCTCTGCGAAGCGTTCCTGAGCGCGGGGCTTGATTTTCGATGGGGATGTGAAGGGCGATTGAACTTCGCCAGGCCGGAACTGTTGAACCTCATGAAGCGGGCCGGCTGCGTCTTCATCAATTACGGGATCGAGGCGCTCGACGACACGGTCCTGCGCAGCATGAACAAGTGCCTTACGGTCGCTCAGATCATCCGGGGCATCGAGGCCACGCTGGCCGCTGGCATCAGCCCCGGCTACAATGTGATCTTCGGTAACATCGGCGACAATCGGAAGACCCTTCGCAAAGGCGTGGAGTTCCTTGTGAAGTACGACGACGGTTCGCAATTGCGCACGATACGTCCTGTCACGCCCTATCCCGGCTCGGCGCTTTACTACCTCGCGCTCAAGAAGGGGTTGCTCAAGGATTGCGCGGACTTTTATGAGAACAAGCATGTGAACTCGGACCTCCTGGCCGTCAACTTCACCGACTTGAGCGATGACGACTTCCATGGGGCCCTTTTTGAGGCCAACAAGAGACTTCTGGAGAACTACTTCCGGAAGAAAAGTCGGGCCGCCGTTGCCGAGGCTAGGAGCCTCTACTTCGAGAGGGACGTCTCATTCCGGGGCTTCCGCCAGACCTGATATGTCGCGCAAGCCGACCATCGTCTGGGTCGAAAGTCTTGGGCTATGGCATGTGTTTTGGTACTCCTTCTCGGCTCCAGTCACCGGTGTTTCCGTTCGATATGACGAGCATCTCACTTCAGCCTCGGGGCGGAGGGCCCTCGGGTTCCTGCCGGCTTGCCTGGCTCATTGTTTCGTGCGGACGCGCCTGTCATTGGATGTGGGTAGTCATGGCGAGCTTTCGCTGGAATATCAGGTCTTCGAGACTTTGGCTGGCGTTTCGGAAGATTTTTGCAGTGACATCCTTTCGAGCGAGCACCCCTGTTTCCGGCAGACTGTACAGTGTCATCTGTCGACAAAACTCCTGAGCCGGGTCACGTTCCTGGACTGTGTGGTTGATCGCATGGAGGCATCCCCGCAGATTCGGCATATCGCGCACGTCCGTGGTCACTACGCCATGCCTCTCTTGTCGGGCCATTATCGCCGGAAGAATCTGGAATTGAGAAGCGGGCCCGCGTTCATCTCCGGTCTGTTCCTCATCGCCGGAGCTTTGCGCGACCTCGCGCGTTCAGCCATCCGCGGTCTCTTTCCACCCGCTCCGGTCTCGCCGCGGGATCTGGGCGGCCGACAGAGTGTTTGGATCGAAAAGCCTCCTCCTGCCGGGGTTTGGAAGCAGTTTGAGCGGTTCTTGGTCGAGCACGTGCGACGACGCGCCTACCCCATCATCTACTATTTCGACCGCCGCGATACTGCAGTTGATGGAAAGACTGGTGCCGCACTCGAGGAGGCTGGATTCGGCTGGGTGGATGCGCGGGACGCGCGCTTGTTGCGCCTGACCCCCGACATCTGCCTAGAATTTTGTCGGCGATGGTCTTGGTTGCGCGCTGGAGGGCCTTGGTGGCTGTTTTGGTTCAAGCTGCGGTTTTTGCTCCTGCGGTGCCTGCATCGTGACCTCTATTCCCGGTTCCAGGTCAAGGTCCTCATCCAGCACCAGGAGACGAGTTGGATACAGGGGCCTCAGGCGCTGGCCGTGGAGGATGCGGGCGGCATCATGGTGGGCCTGCATTGGTCCCATTACATCCATTCGCGTTATGTGACGCATTTGACCCCTCAACAGGCATTCCTCGTCTGGGGGCGTGCGCATGCGGATATGTTGAGAAAGAAGGGCCATTGCTGCCGCCATATCCTGCCCTGCGGACTCTGGATCGACGATTCGGGCACGACGCCAGCGGCGAACTTCCGAGCCCGCCTGTCAGGCGAGGTCAATTTTATCTTGGGCATATTCGATGATTATGTCCATTACTCCGATTACAACTCGATTGTCACGATTGTCCAGTTCTATCGGGCTCTGCTGACCGCCATCGAGAGACATCCCGATTACGGAGGGATGATCAAGAGCAAAGGATGGGACCTTCAGGGGCTTTCCCATCTCCCCGGAGGCGCTGATATTGGGGACCGCATCAGCGCACTGCTTAGGGACGGGCGTTTGTTAGTGCTGGACCCGAGATCCCATGCCCCTCCCGCTGTCGCGGCGCAATGCGACCTCTCGGTGTGTTATGGTCTGAATTCTGCTGGAATTGTCTCGGCACTGCACGGATGCCGGGCCATCCACTGGGACTGCAACGGCTTGCTCAACCACCCGATCTGCAGGACAAGAGGACAGCGCATCGTCTTTCAATCCTTGGAGGAGGTCTCCCGGCGAGTGGAGGAGGCGGCTGCGGGGGACCGCGGGATAGGGGATTTTTCTTCATGGCGACTTGAAGTCGACCACTTCGGCGACTGTGGGGGGCTCGTTCGGATTGTGCACTTCCTGGACCTCTTCATGGGAGAAGCCCAGTCAGGGGTCGAGACCGGGCTGGCCTGCGACCGCGCAGTTGAGGCCTACAGGCGGAGCGAGGGCGTCAGCGCGGACTTCGCAAAAGGGAAGAACTGGTGGGACAATCCTTCGTGAGCAAATCACCGCCGTTTCTTGCCACGACGTCCCTTGAGGAGTTCTGGGACGTGTCCCGGCCCATGCTGTTCCTCGGCGAGTCCTGCAAGCGATTCAGCCGAAGGCCGTTCTGGGAGAAGCTCGATGCGCGGACGATTCCACAGCCGTACGATGATGCCGAGGCTGCCTGCATCTACGATCGGCTCGAAGCCCTGTTCCAAAAGCTCCTCCCGGAGCTGTCCGACCGGCTCAACGCGATACATGGGACGCGGCACGGCTTTCGCTACTGGCGGATCCTTTTAGGGCCGTGGCTGCGGCATTATTTGCACGCATCTTTCGACAGGTATTCGCGGCTGAAGGCAGCGCTCTCCGCGCATCCGGATCTCGTGACGGTGGTCTTGGACGAGAGATGCTACGTCGTTCCGTCGGACAGCCGGGAGGCGCTGGATCTTCTTAAGACGGATTTCTACAACCTGCAGCTCGTCTCGAATATTCTGGCGTGGATGGGATACGAGTTCCCCGTGCGTCGTCAGGATCCCCCAGCTTCCAACGAGGCGGCTCCGGGATGGAGGAAGACCCTGAAACGGTGGATTCTGAAGATGCTGGCGCTGAACCAGAGTACGTGGCGTATTCTATTCAAGGATGCGGGTTTCTCGCATGGCGTCCAGATGCGCCTTATCTGGAGGACTCGCGGGATGGCGTGGCCCATGCCCATTACAGAAGAGAAGATTCGCGTGCCTCTCGACCCGTTGATGCGTCGGCGCCTGGCGGAGCCCGACTGGGGCCAGGATGAGTTTGAGCACCTATCGTTTCGGTTGATTGCGAAGGGTATGCCGCTTTCGATGGTCGAAGGATATGGGAAGCTCCGCTCAATCGGTCATGGGGCTCTCGCGCGGGTTCCCCGAGCGATTCTCAGCGCCGTGTCCTGGCACTTCGACGATGCTTTCAAGGTTTGGGCCGCTGATGCGGCGGAGAGAGGGACGATGCTGCTGGGTGTACAGCACGGCGGGAATTACGGCAGCCTTGAGCGTTTGATTCAACGCACCATCGAGTTGGACGCAGTCGACCGATTCTATTCATGGGGGTGGGAGTCTTCGGACCCCCAGGATGTCCGCGTCATTCCGTTGCCCTCAGCCTTGCTCTCCGACAGGAAGATTGCGCAGTCGCCCCCCGACGCGGACATTCTGATGGTCGTCACGCACATGTCGCGCTTCCTGCTGCACTTTCCCATGACCGAGGAGTACGGCGAGGACTATTTTCGCGCGCAAAGGATATTCATTGGAGCCTTGTCCACCGCGGTGCTGTCGCAACTTCGTGTCCGGCCGCATGCGGAGGATATGGGTTGCGACGCGGAGGCGAGGTTGCGAGACGTTTATCCTACGATTCGCATCGAAGGATGGGGCGTCTCGCTGTCAGAGAGCATCGCACGGTGTAGACTCTTCGTCTGCGATCATGCGTTGTTCTCGACTACCTGTCTCGAGGCTTTGTGCGCGAATCGGCCGTCGATCTGGATCTACCATCCGCATCGGGTCTACGACCAGCTGCGCAAGGATGCGGAGCCGTACTTTGAGAAGCTTGCGAGTGTCGGGGTCCTCTATTCCGACCCCCGGCGTGCGGCCGAGACTGTCAACGCGATTCAGGGACACCCTTTCGAATGGTGGATGGAAACGGCTCGCCAGACCGCGATTCGGGACTTCATCGAACGCTTCGCCCGGACGGCAGCCGATTCTCTTGCGGCCTGGATTCAGGAGCTGGATGTCATATGAGCTCAAGACTCAGAAAGAGAGTTGATACTGGAGCACGAGTTCGTCGTTGGCATAGGCACCCCGGCGTTCGCGTTTGAACGTATAGTTCGCCAGGAGGCGCGAACTCTGGCCGTTGATGTACCAATTCAACCCCAGCGTCGTCCACCGCAAGTCCTTGGCGTCGATGACCGCATCGTCAGGCTGGTAGCCCTGGTAGCGCGCCAGGGGTTCGAGCCTGCCGCCGAGGGTCTTTACGCTCCCCTGTACGTACCATCCCTCCGCGTTGACGACCGGGTCGATTGGCACCAGGCCTTTGAGCTTAGCGGCAAGATACTCCCCTTTCAGTGCCGCCGGGCCCACGCTTAAGGTCCCGTTGTAGGACCACACGTAGCGGTCGAAGGGCTGGGTGAAGCTTCGCCCAGGGATATCCGAGCTCTTTAGAGAGCTGGGATCGTTGGATGTGCGTTTCCACATGCCGTTGATCCCGACCAGGAGTCCCGACGGTTGTCCTGACATGGTCCAGCGCAGGGGAGTTCCCTCCAAGCGGGCCGCGTAGAGGTGCATGCTGTCACTGTTGTCCGCGTAGTTCGGCCCGCGTCCGTTGAACATGCCTAGCGCGTAGTAGAGTCGTTTGTTCAGGAGCTTTCCGTCAGCCATAACTCCCACATCCCGATTGGTGGATGGATTGAGCATGCGTCCGGCCGCATAGTAGCGTTCCGCTAGGTCGATTTGATCACTCGGGATGTTCGACTCGGCGCTGACCGGGATGACGAACTGGCCGGCCGTGATGTTGAGCCAGGCCTTCGGCGCGTAGATGAGTTTTGCATCGTAAAGGGCGCTGTTCGCTTGGGTCGTGGCGCCGTTGGCCCGCTCAAAGGCAAGAGTCAAGGCATACTTGAAGGTCATGGGAAGATCGCCCGAGAACTTCAAGCGCGCGGTGTGGACCTTGAAGGAGGATGTCGGGTTGGTTCCCACCCTCAAATCGCCCCGACTGTAGGTGTAGCGGAACTGACCGAGCGTTCCCATCTTCAGGGATACGCCCTTGGGCAGCCAGAGGGAGGACACCTCGGGCTTCTGATCCTTCTGCTCCTTGGAGAATAGGTCCAGGATGGGGCGGGCTTCAGGTTCGGTGATCACACCCTTACGCATCAGGGTCTGGATCAGCTCCTCGATGGCCTTGGGCGGGGCGTCTTGGGCCAACGCGTCCCTCCCCACCACGGATCCAGCCAGCATCACCATCAACAGCAACGCGGATTTCATCGTCTCCTCCTCTGCTCAGTCTCCCTGGCCCGCGGTCGGCGGGAATATTCTGTACTTGCGCGGGTATACGAATACTTCCTGCCCTTCTGTGAGGCACAGCTCGGAGAAGCGCTCGTGACTCATCTCAACGTAGAAAACATCTCCTCCGCCCCCAATCAGTTCGGCCTTGACTTGGCCACCTGCCGACCACAAACGGCGGACCGTCGCCTTCAAGCGGGCCTCTGGGGTCTCCAAGCTGGAGACCTCGAGCTCATGCGGGCGGACGAATATCCTCGCTCCGGCGTCTTCGGGCTTCCCGAGCACAATCCCCTCGCCTTCGCGCCTCCCGTGGAAGAGGTTTACATGCCCCAGGAACCGCATCACGAACTCCGTGGCCGGGTGATGGAAGACCTCATCAGGGGTGCCCGTCTGCTCTACCTGCCCCGCGTTGAGGATTACGACGCGGTCCGCGACCTCCAGGGCCTCTTCTTGGTCATGGGTCACGAATAGGCTGGTCAGCCCGATCTCATCATGCAGGCGCCTGAGCCAACGCCGCAGTTCTTGGCGGACCTTCGCGTCCAGCGCCCCGAAGGGCTCGTCCAGGAGCAGGACTTTCGGCTCTACGGCAAGAGCGCGGGCCAAGGCTACCCGCTGGCGCTGGCCCCCGGACAGCTGGGAGGGATACCTGGAGCCCATGGCCTCCATCTGGATGAGGTGGAGCAGTTCCATGACCCTCCGGCGCAGCCCATCCTCGGAAGGGCGACTTGAGTGAGGCCTCACCCGCAGGCCGAAAGCGATGTTCTCGAAGACAGTCATGTGCCGGAATAGCGCGTAGTGCTGAAATACGAAGCCGACACGCCGCTCGCGGGCGCTCTTATGGGCGACGTCCTCCTCCTGGAACCGGATCGGTCCACTGCCCGGGTCCGGGGTCTCCAGGCCCGAAATGATGCGCAGAAGGGTCGTCTTCCCGCACCCTGAAGGGCCTAGCAGCGCCACTAGCTCGCCCGACGCCACCTTCACCGAGACACCCCGAAGCGCTCGGAAGGCCCCGAACGTCTTGCTGATTTCCCGGGCTTCGATGCTCATGGCGCTGCCTCGCTCCTCCATTCGACGTAGGACTTCACAGCGAGGGTGAGCACGGCAAGCAGAGTCAGCAGCGAGGCCACGGCGAACGCCGCGCCGAATTGGTACTCGTTGTAGAGGTTCTCGACGTGGAGCGTTAGGGTGTTGGTCCTGCCCCGTATGTGCCCCGAAACCACGGAGACGGCGCCGAACTCGCCCACCGCCCTCGCCAGGGAAAGGATGCATCCGTAGAGGATGCCCCACCTGACGTTGGGCAGGGTCACGCGCCGGAGCGTATCCCATGCGCCGGCGCCGAGCAGTATCGCGGCTTCCTCCTCCTCCTCGCCCTGCTCCTGCATCAGGGGGATGAGCTCCCTCGCCACGAATGGAGCGGTCACGAAGAGTGTCGCGAGGACGATTCCCGGGGCCGCGAAAATGACCTTCACTCCATGCGCGTCCATCCAGCCGCCAATCGGGCTGCGCATGCCGAGGACCAAGACGTAGACCATCCCAGCGATGACCGGAGAGACGCTGAACGGCAAATCGATGAGCGTGGTCAGGACGCCTTTCCCGAAGAAGTCGAACTTCGCGATCGCCCAGGCGGCGCAGACTCCGAAGACCAGATTGAGCGGCACCGCGATTCCGGCCGCCAGTAGGGTCAAGCCGATCGCCGAAAGGGCCAGCGGATTGTGTATCGCCTCTAGGTACGCCTGGAGGCCGGCGGAGAAGGCCTTCGCGAAGATGAATACCAGCGGGAGTCCGACGAACAGACCCAGGAAGCCGAGTGAGGCCGTCATGAGCAGAGTCCTGCGGACGGCCACCCAGCCTCCCGAGAAGCGGCTGAACGGGCTCGGTTTACGGTCAGCCAGCATGGCGCGAGGCGCTCCAGGACTGAAGGATGTTGATGGCCAGCAGCAGCACGAAGGAGAACGCCAGCATGACCGTGGCGATCGCCGTCGCCCCCGCCACGTCGAACTGCTCGAGTTTCATGATGATGGAAAGAGGGACGATCTCGGTTTTCATCGGCATGTTCCCGGATATGAAGATCACGGACCCGTATTCGCCTAGCGCCCTGGCGAAGGCGAGTGCGAAACCGGTCAGCAGGGCGGGGAGCAGCACCGGCGCGATGACGCGGACCAACGCCTGCCAACGCCCGGCCCCGAGGCTCGCGGCCGCCTCCTCGAGCTCGGGGTCGAGGTCCTCCAGCGCGGGCTGCAGCGTCCGGACCACGAACGGGAGGCTTATGAACACCAGAGCCACAACGATGCCCAGCGGAGTGAAGACGACTTGGACGCCCACGCGTTCGAACCATACGCCGAGCCACCCGGTCGGCGCGAAGAGCGCGGTGAGCGTGATTCCAGAGACGGCGGTCGGTAAGGCGAACGGAAGATCCACCATGGCGTCACAGAATCGTCTCCCCGGGAATTCGTATCGGACGAGCACCCAGGCCAGCATGGACCCGAACACCATGTTGACGGCGGCTGCGGCGGCGGAGGTCCATAGGCTGACGCGGAAGGCGGCGATGATCCTGGGGTCCAACAGTATGTGCAGGAAAGCCTGGCGGTCGAGCTCGGAGGCCTTCAGGATCATCGCGGCCAACGGGAGGAGCACCAGGAGCCCCAAGTAGGTCAGAGTGAACCCCATGGATAAACCGAAGCCCGGAAGGACGCTGTGGCGCTTCAGAAAGGACATGCCCTCGGTCCGGCGGTCAGCGCGTCCCAGGCTGATAGACCTGGTCGAAGGTGCCCCCATCCGCGAAATGCTCTTGGTGCGCTTTTTCCCATCCTCCGAAGCTCTCTTCCACCGTGATGAGCCGCGCCTTGGGGAACAGCTTGCGGTGCTTCGCGAGGACCTTCTCCGCCCTCGGGCGGTAGTAGTAACGCGCGATGATCTCCTGGGCTTGCGGGGTGTAGAGGTATTGAAGGTAGGCGGACGCAAGTTCCCGTGTGCCGCGCTTCTCTACCACCTTGTCGACCACGGTCACTGGGGGCTCGGCGAGGATGCTCAATGGCGGGGTCACGACCTCGAATTCCCCCTTTTCCTTGTCCTTGCTGACGAGCAGCGCTTCGTTCTCCCAAGCGATGAGGACGTCCCCAATTTTGCGCTCTACGAAGGTCACAGTGGCGCCGCGAGCCCCCGTGTCCAGCACCGGCACATTTCTGAACAGGCTGACCATGAACGCCTTCACCGCACTCGGATCGCCTTTGTACTTGCGTCGGGCGAATTCCCACGCCGCAAGGTAGTTCCAGCGGGCGCCGCCCGACGTCTTGGGGTTCGGAGTGATGACCTGGACGCCCGACTTGGCGAGATCGTCCCAGTCTCGGATTCCTTTCGGGTTCCCCTTCCTGACCAGGAAGACGATGGTCGAGGTGTATGGACAGCTGTTCTGGGGCAGGCGCTTCTGCCAGCCCGGGGAGATTAGCCCGGCCTTGGCGATGGCGTCGACATCGTACGCCAGGGCAAGGGTGACTACGTCAGCCTCCAGGCCGCTGATCACGGACAGGGCCTGCTTCCCGGAGCCTCCGTGTGACTGCTGCACCGTGACGGTCTGACTTGTCTTTCCCAGCCAGTAGCCGCCGAAGGCCGTGTCGATTTCCTGGTACAGCTCGCGGGTCGGATCATAGGATACGTTCAATATCGTCTGACACTCCGCGCCGACGGCAGAAATGAGTACGGCCGCTGCAAAGACCAGCAGTGACCTGTGATCCATGGTTTGCCTCGCTAAATAGCGACTATACAGATCGCCTTAGTTTGCGGCCCGCCTTGGGAGCCTTGGGGAACAGGGGCCGTCCAGCGTGCACGCTCGCCAGTGTCGCCTCGTCCATGAGATGAGCTGTGTAATCCCTGATTTCCTTGAATACGTGGCGGAACCGGCACCGGCTTTCCTGTCCACAGCAGCGATACCCCACCACCGAGACGCAGTCGATGGGGGCCAGGACCCCGTGGAACGCCCGGACGACCTGGCCGAGGGTTATCGTATCCGGGCTCCGGGCGAGTTCGTAGCCTCCGGTTCTGCCCGGCAGGCTGCTTACCCAGCCCTGGCGTTTGAGTTCCAGCATTATATGCTCGAGGAATTGCTTGGGGACCTCGTTGCGTTCCGCGAGTTCCCTGATCGCTACGGGACCCTTCCCGTGAGTGTCGACGAGGTCGAAGAGCACGCGCAGGGCGTAGTCGGTCTTGTGTGACAGCCTCACGATGGTCGGGGGAGCATATAAATGACGACCAATATAGTCATCATATAAATCGCACGGGCCACCTGTCAATGATCTTCTTTAGTCCGGAGGCAGGACGCCCCGGTCCTGAAGGAAGGAGGCCATCTCGTCCACCGCCTCAGTCGGCTCCGTCGCGGAAATCCGGAGATCGGGCCGCAGGTCGGTGGTGAGGCTGCCTCCGAGCCAGACAGCGGCGGTCCTCTCAGGCTCCACAGCCGTCCGGATCAAGTCCCAGTCCTGCTCGCCGAACTCATGGGCGGTGACGACCAGGATCATCCCTGAATCGAGGATGATGTTGGCGACCTCGGCCAGACGCCGGATATCCTCTGCATGCGTGCCGACGGAGCCGCGGATGTCGGCGTCCACCCCATAGAGGACGCTACCGAAGCCGAGGAAATAGACGATTCGGCCTTCGCGATAGAGTTCCTGCTCGAGCGCGCGGGCGGCCCTTTTGCGGAACTCGTCGTTCGCGCCGGTGATGAAGACCAGGAATGCCTTCTGACCGTAGCGGACCTCCCTCAGCTCGCGCGGGATGAGTCCCTTCTGCCACTTGATGTTACGCCGGATCACCTTCTCGCGTACCTTGGAGTGGGGGTCCTCCAGCGCCTCTCGGACCAGCCCTCCACCGCTGATCTCGTAGCCGTCCACGATCACGAAGCGTCCGGTCAGTACGTTCTGCTCCGCCGTGTCGAACGCCATAGCGGCGGAGAGCATGAAGGTGCAGTCCGCCACCTCGTGTCTGTCCACGTCGGACTTCTCCGCCAGGACCTTGAGTGTCGAGGCGTCGAGGATCCGGTGGACCTCCTCCAGCCGGACCTTGGTGCGAGCCATGCCGAGCTTGACCGCGTAATCCTTGCCTTTGCGTAGAGGTTCCTTCCCGAGCCAGAACACGCTCGCCCGGAACCGAGTCCCCGAGCTGGGGGCCGATTCACCACGCTTGCACGCGATCTCCCCGCGGCGCACGTAGACCTGCTCCGCTAGTGTGAAGCCGACAGCGGAGCCGGCGCTCGCCGTATCCCCCGGAGACACGGGGAAACCCTCGAAGGTGGCTACATGGGTCGTCTTTCCGGACGGATAGAACACGAGGTCATCGCCGACCCGGACCGTGCCCGAATCGATGGTGCCTGCCACGATCCTCCGGTGGTCGCCCATCTTCGTGAACTTGTAGACCTCCTGCACCGGCATGCGGAACGGAAGATTGGCAGCCGGGCGGTCGGCCTGGAAGCGGTCGAGCGCTTCGACCACGGTGGAGCCATGGTACCACGCCATGGAATCGGAGCGCCGGGCGATGTTTTCTCCGCCGAGCCCGGAGACAGGGATGAACGCGGCCGGGGTGATCCCGACCTCCCGAAGGAAGGCAGCGTACTCGTCCGCGATCCTGCGGAAGGCCTCCTCTCCCCAGCCCACCAGGTCCATCTTGTTGACGAGGACCACGATCTGGGCGACCCCTAGCATCGAAAGCATGTAGCCGTGACGGCGCGTGTTCTCGCGCACTCCCTCCTTCGCGTCCACCACGAGGAGGGCGGCCGAGGCGTGGGACGCGCCGCTGACCATGTTCTTGAGGAACTCGATGTGGCCGGGAGCGTCGAAGATCAGGTAGTCCCTGGCGGCCGTCTTGAAGAAGATGCGCGCGAAATCGATGGTGATGCCCTGGCTCTGCTCGTCCTTGAGTGCGTCCAAGAGGAACGCGTACTCGAACGGCTTGGAGTTTCTTTCGCAATAGGCGCGGATCTGCTCGAGCTTCCCCTTGGGAAGCGAGCCGGTGTCCGCCAGCAGGCGGCCGACCACCGTGCTCTTGCCGTGGTCCACGTGCCCGGCGACGACGATCTTCAGACGCTCCCTGGGCATCACATGTACCCGTCCCTCCGAAGCTCCTCGAGCGTGCCCCGGTCCTCCTTGTCCTGGGCCCTGCCGGAGCGCTCGGCGATGTCCTTGAACTTGCCGGTTTTCAGCTCTGCGACGATGTCCTTGGGGGTCTTGGCCGAGGACTCGATTGGGAACGTGCAGGGGTAGCAGCCGAGGGAGCGGTATCGCCGCCCATCCCCCTTATCGTAGTAGAGCGAGACGGTCGGAATCCTCTCCCGGTCGATGTACTCCCACACGTCGACCTCGCGCCAGTCCAGCAGCGGGTGGATGCGAACGTGGGTCCCGGGCGCGAAGTCCGTCTTGTATTGGTTCCAGAACTCGGGGGGTTGGTCTCCGAGGTCCCATCGGTTCTCTTGGTTGCGGGGGGAGAAATACCTTTCCTTGGAACGGCTGCCTTCCTCGTCGGCCCTGATGCCCGCGATGACTCCCGTATAGGGCTCGTGGTCGCGGTCGGACTCGTACTTCCCCGTCGCGAGGTCCAGGCGGGAGCGCACCCCCTGTCCGCTCAGGGTGTCGCGCAGGGCCTTGGTCTTCAGCAGGGCGCAGCAGCCCAATCTGTCGACCGCGCCGTCCGGGAAGGTGCGCTTCTGCGACAAGGCCTCATCGTTGCGCCCCACGATCATGGTCAGCTTCCACTCCAGGGCCAGACGGTCGCGGTAGGACGTCATCTCCGGGATCTTGTAGGTGGTGTCGATATGGACGAGCGGGAAGGGTACGTGCCCGAAGAAGGCCTTGCGCGCGAGATAGAGCAGGACGGTGCTGTCCTTGCCGATGGACCAGAGCATGGCGAGGTTCGGGATGCAGCTGTACGCTTCCCGGAGGATGTGGATGCCCCTGGCTTCCAGCTCGTCGAGATGGTCCATCAGGGCCCGCACCTCGAGTCCACGGCTTGGATGAGGCTTTCGAGCGCCTCCTCCATCGAGACTGCCGACGTGTCGATGGTCAACTCAGGGGACTCGGGGGGCTCATAAGGGGCGTCGACCCCGGTGAAGTCGCGGATCTCGCCTCTGCGGGCTTTCGCGTAGAGGCCCTTGGGATCCCGCCGCTCGCACTCTTCAAGAGGCGTGGAGAGGTGGACCTCGATGAAGTTCTTGCAGAGTCCCCGGGCGAAGCGGCGGGCTTCCCTGTAGGGGGAGACAAAGGAGGCGACGACGTGTACCCCATGCTTCTCCAGTAGCGACGCCATGAATCCGACGCGGCGGATGTGCGTATCCCGTTCGGCCTTGGTGAAGCCGGTCTCCGGGAACACCGCCCTCAGGGAGTCCCCATCGAGGAGCTCGACCGGGAGGCCCTTCCCGCGGAGGTGCTCGCAGAGCCCCTTGGCCAGGGTACTCTTGCCCGAGGCGGAGAGTCCGGTGAGCCAGATCACGGCGCCATGCTTCATCGCGTGATGATTCTATCAATCTCGGGCACGGACAACCATGCGGAGCAGGGCCAGAAGGGCGGCGGTGAAGACGACATGCATCGTAAGGATGGGGAGGAACACCCTGGAGCGGTAGTCGAATCGGATCTCATGTTGCCCGGCAGGGACTTCCACGCCTTTGAAGGTATGGAGGACCCTGACGATCCGAGCGCGCTTTCCGTCCAATCGGGCTTGCCAATCCGGATCCCACGAATCCGTGTAGACGAGGAGCCCTGATTGCTTGGCCGAGACGCGGAGTGAGATGCTGTTCGCCCTGTAGGTTCCCACCTCGACATCCGGTTGGATCGGAGCGGGGGCTTGCGGCAATCGGTTGAGCTTCGCCTGGTCGAAGGGTCCCAAAGAGCCATGGTCCAAAGCGTCGGCCAGGCCAATCCCATGGTCGACGAGAGAAGACAGCCCGATCGGGGTGCGCCTGAACGCTCCCATATCGGCCTCGTCGTCGGAGATGAAGGCCGCGGTCAACCACAGGAACTTCTTTCGGGCGATTTCCGCCGCGCCTGACAGCAGCGAGAAGCGGAGCGTCTGTTCGAGCATCGGATAGGAGGAGAGTCCGAACTGCTTGGCTGCAGATTTGAACGAATTGTCGCGGAGGGTCACATATGAGGAGTATTCATCGATGCCGAAATCGGTCTGCGCGTCGCCCTGGTGGGCCAGGTTGACCTTATCGATCGCCTCGGGGCGCTGTGACGCGAAATGCAGTCCATAGTCGATGCGATTGCGCAAGCTGTTGACGAGGGGGTCGTCGTTGCGCCTGCCCGCCAAGACGGGGATCCGGGCGGTGAGCGTCATGGAGAGTATCGTGACGGCCGCTGAGGCGCCGAGCATCCAGCCTCGCGCGGCCTCAGGCGGAAGCCGGAAGAAACAGAACAGCATGCACGCAGCGGAAAGCGCGGCGAGGAGAAGCGCGGCGGCGTCATGACTGCTCAGCGATATGCGATTCAGGACGATGGCTGAGACGATGCACGCGGCGATGAAGGCGAATGATGCGGCGGAGAACATCTTTCCCTTGAATGGGGCGCGTCCGTCGAAGAGCTCGTGGAACCCGATGCCGGCTAGGAGAATGATCGAGAAGACGAGGCCTTGGAGCAGGAAATGGCCATTGCGTATGAGGCCGAAGATGGGCGCCTGGTATAGCCAATCCGCCGGCGGGAGCCCGCCAGCCATGCAGGCGACCATCAGGCCCGAGAGCGCGAGGACCCAGGGGAGACGCCGGAGCGATGCCAGGGCGACGACCAGCATGGGCAGCGCCAAGGGGCCCGCGCAGTGGCGGAGTATCTGCTCGCTGAACGGGCCGGTGATCCCGGTGAACATGACGACCCAGAACCCCGGGTTCAGCCATTCCCGCGAGGTGATGCGCTCGAAGATCGGCTGGCAGGAGATCGCATACGCGTCCGTGAGCGTGATGCCGGAGGTGCGCGAGGGGGAGATCGTCGCGGGCGCATAGTGGAAATACATGAGTGCCGCAGGGAAGGCGAAAAGCGCGATCAGCCCGCCCAGGAGCAGCCAATGCCATATCGGCACGGCGCGGACAGCCGCTCTAGGGCCCGGCCGATACACGAGGAGCGCCGATACTGCCATGAACACGATGAGCGCACCGCCTATCACCACTTCATACGAGTATATCGCCTGGCAGGCGGCTAGAGAGAATAGGAGGATGTAGCGGATTCCTGGGCGCCGGGAATAGGCGGAGACGGAGAAGAGGACCCAGGGCACCCAGTGAATGAGCATGATGAAGGTCACGTGGTAGACGTGGAAGAAGACCGCGGAAGAAGCGATTGCGAGCATCCCGGCGAAGGCGCCTGCGTGGGAGTCGTTTGTCCACTCGCGCGCAAGCAGGTAGACCCCAGCCGCGTAGAGCAAGATTTCGGCGTAGATGCAGAGCAAGAAAGCGAAGGCGATGTCGCGCACACCCGAGAGGACGCAGCCGGCGGTGATGAGGTTCTGAAGGGGATTCGCCAATCCTCCGACTACTTGAGAGATGGCCGCAGGTTCTCCGCATCGGACGAGGGGGTTCCATAAGGGGTATTCACCGCGCGCCAGGCTGGAATAGTGGAAGGAGTAGCGGGCGAAGGAGCTGAGGGTGTCTCCCACGAACATCCATAGGGGATCCCGCAGTCTAAGGAACATTATGATGCCATAAGCGGCGGCCATACCGGCGAGTAAGATTTCGGGGAGCCCGATCCTGCGAGGAGCCCGTTCAGACGCTGCCATGCTTTCGCGCCACCGCGAATACCGAGAGGCCGAACGGTAGGTCTACAAGATCGAGAAGGCGGTTCTCCAGTGAGGCCATACTGCCCAGAATCGAATTCACGACAGGACTCATCGGCCGCATGTCCGAGTCCTTGGACCGGAGAAGTTTGCGCTGGATCACCGCTAGCGGGAGTAGGGTACTGACGCGATAACTGAGGCGGATGACCTCGAAATTGGTCTGACGCAGCATCTCACGGACCCGGCCGGCGGTATAACGACGCGCGGAGCGGGCTTTGACGTCGTGCCCGGACCGCAACCATTCATAAGCCGGGACCTGTAGGAACAAGTGCCCCCCAGGCTTGAGCACGTCCCGCACCTCGCGGAGCAACGCCAGCTCGTCGCGGACCTCTTCATGATAGAGCACGTCCAGAAGGAGCCCTGCGGCGAACGCGCCCCTCCTGAACGGAAGGCTGCCCCCATCGCCCGCCACGATTCGCGAAAGGCCCCTTCTCCGACAGAATCCAAGCGCGGCAGGGGAAGGGTCGACTCCCCAACACTCGTAATCCGGCAGGAGCGAAAGGATCGACCCCGTACCGCAGCCCACGTCCAAAAGGGCCTCCCCCGGCGATACATGACGCCGTACCAGATTAACGAAGAGGTCGTTCGTGGCGACGTACCACCAGTGCGCCCGCGCCAGGTCGAAGTGCCTTTGGAATTGCTCCGGTTCCATGCCTTATCCGCCCAGCTTTTCCAGGATCATCCGAAAACAGACCACGGAGAACCGCCAGATCAGGAAGAGGCCGACCCGGACGATCCTGAAGGCGAACGTCGAAAGATACCACCCCTTCTTGAGCTGTATCACGTTCCCGCCCGCTGCCGAGCCCGTGAACAACTTCTTCAAACCGCTGGGCCGTAGGTAGAAGAGCAGGTTCCCCAGCATGGCGAAGAACATCAGCTCGTAGCGTCCCGTCCCTTCCGGCACGTAGGGGAGCTCATCGCTCTCCCACATGTACTGGACCGAGAAATTCTCCCAGTCCTTCTTGACGTTCAGTTTGCCCTGCTCCAGGAGCTCATGGTAGATCGGCGTCCCGGGATAGGGCGTGAGGATGTTGTAGCGCGCGCTCTCCAGGGGAAGGGAAGACACCAGGCGGATCGCTGCCCATCGATCGGCGTTGGTCTCCCCCGGGAAGCCGAAGATTAGCGTGGTGCCGACCGAGATGCCGTTCGCGGCGGTGATGCGTATGGCCTCCGCCACCTGCTCGACCGTCTCTCCCTTGCCCATGGCTTTCATCAGAGGATTGCTCGCCGTCTCCAGTCCGAAGGTGACGAGGCTGAAGTTGGCCTCCTTGAGCTTGGCGGCGAAACCGCCCCGCAGGAGGTCGTCCCCCCGCATCGGCCCTTCGAAGGAAGCCTTCTTGTGGAACCCTCGCGCGATGATGGCGTCGCACAGCGCGATGAGACGTTCCTTGTTCGTTCCGATGTTGTCGTCCATCAGCCGGATCGTCGTGGCCCCATACGTGTTAACCAGGGTCTCGATCTCCGCGATGGCCCGCGTCGTGGAGACGTACCTGTAGGACCGCCCGGTCACGCTCCTCTGGGAGCAAAACTTGCATCCGAATGGGCAGCCGCGCGATGTCTGCACGGACGCGAACCCCGGATAAAAGGCTGCATCCTTGGCGAAGAGGTGGTAGGGGAATCTTGGCAATGAGTCCAGGTCCTCGACGAGAGGCCGCTCCGGGTTATGGATTACGGTCCCTCCGCAGCGATGCGAGACTCCTTGGACCCCTTCCGCGCCCTGTCCCTTCGCGATCCGGCGGACCAGTTCAGAGAGCGTGAGCTCCCCTTCCCCGCGGACCACGTAATCCGGCCCCGGCCGCGACAGCGCCTCCTCAGGGAGCACGGTGGCATGAACTCCCCCGAGTATGACCTGGGCCGATGGTTCCAGGCGCTTGATAGTGCCGGCCAGCTCGTAGGCGCGCGCGGAGGTGGCGGTAAGCACCGAGATGCCCACGATCTTTGGGGCCCTCATTCGTGAAAGGAGCCTGGAGAGCGCCTCATCGTCAAGCGGGGAGAGTTGATCGTCCACGACGCCCACCGAGTAACCCTCCCGCAGAAGGTAGCCGGCGAGATGCCCCAGACTAAACGGGAACGTCGCCCGGATGACCTTCGAGACAGTCTCCCTTTGCGTCCGAACGTTGATCCTTGGATTGATAAAGAGGATGTCCTGACTCAAGCGTCACCCCCGGCTGCCGCGACGTCGGCCAGGGTCTTCGTCGCCGGAAGGCCCTTGGGTGTCAGGGTTTCCAGGAACCCGCGATAGGCTTTCAGCATCGCGCGGCTGCCGGAATACCGCTCTTCGCAGTGAGTCAGGAGCACGGCCACGCCTCCCGACCGCACGATGGCGCGCGTGCATCCTACCCAGAGCTCCAAAGCCCCCCGAGGCGGGATGCCCATGAAGCGCAGCGAGGCGTCCGTGGGCAGCGTCAGGGGGATTTCCAGCACGCCGCTGATGCGGAACGGCCGGGCGGAGGCGCTGCCGTTTGAGCGCGAAGAATATCCCGCCCCGGCGTTCGGCACGCTGGAGTCATAGGCGAAGCGCTCTCCTATGATCCGGAGAAGGCGCTCGTTGCGTAGCAGGGAAGGCGCTCTGTAGCCGCGCACGCGGTATCGGGAGATGAAGTCCGCACACCGGTCGAACCTCTCGCGGATGAGCTTTTCAGGAAGATATGGGGTCTTGTTGTCGTGGTTGTAGCCGTGCAGGCCGATCTCATGGCCGGCGTCCTGCATCCGTCCGAGGATGCCGTGGTCCAGCGGCCATCCGCAGGGGACGATGAAACTGGTGGACCGCATCCCGAGGGCCTCTTCCAGCTTTAGGAAGCGGGGGAGGTTCGCGAGCGATTCCGGAGTATCGATATCGTGTGTCAGGACCACGGCGACCCACTGGGGTTCGGCGGGTCTCGGCGCTCCGCTGCAGAAGAGAAAGAGGTCCGCCAATGCGTCCAGGGTGAGGTCCAGCGGCCAGCAGGGGAATGAGGATTCGTCTTTCAGCAGACGGCGCAGCCTCAGGATGGCGGACGCGCCCATCCAACGGATTTGGTGAGGGATTCTCTGATAGGAGAACGGGAGTTTCGATGAGAGTGGTCGGGATGTGTATGCGATGGCCTCGCGGACTTGGGCCAAGAACGAGTCATGGAAGAGTCGGCCTACCGGAGGGGTGCGCAACAAGAGTCCTTGCCCGCGGGACTCGATGCGCATGAGGGGGGGGGCCTTCCGCAT